>WNFC01000021.1_pt1 | contig 245124 bp, 230 predicted proteins | sample 5400541 | NCBI WGS metagenome assembly WNFC01 (sample SAMN13153342, study PRJNA577476) | soil metagenome | isolation source: 120 cm saprolite under Douglas fir tree site 2 hole 2 replicate 1 | place: USA:California | collected 2015-04-18
GAGGTGGCCGAGGATGCGCGCGCCGCTCATTCCCAGAGGGTGTCCGAGCGCGATGGCCCCGCCGTCGACGTTGACGCGCGCCGCATCGAGGCCCAACTCGGAGATGACCGCCAGCGCTTGCGCCGCGAATGCCTCGTTCAGCTCGACCAGATCGATCTGCCCCACCGAGAGGCCCGCGCGCGCCAGCGCCTTGCGCGTCGCGGGGACGGGGCCCATGCCCATCTCGCGCGGATCGACGCCCGCGCTCGCCGAGGCGAGAATGCGCGCCAGCGGCTTGACGCCCAGCTGGGAAGCCTTGCGCGCCGACGCGATGAGCAGCGCGGCGGCGCCGTCGTTCAACGACGACGAATTTCCCGCCGTCACGCTGCCGCCCTCGCGGAAGGCGGGCTTCAAGCGAGCGAGCTTCTCCAGCGAGGTGTCGGCGCGCGGCCCCTCGTCGCGATCGACGACCGTCTTGTCGGTCTTGACGGGCAGAAGCTCGGCGCGCAGGCGTCCCCGCTGGTGCGCTTCCAGCGCCCTCTGGTGCGAGCGCAGCGCGAACTCGTCCTGCTTCTCGCGCGGCACGCGATACTTGACGGCGACGTTCTCGGCCGTCTCGCCCATGCTCTCGAGGGGGAACCGGGCTGCGAGCCGCGGGTTGGGGAAGCGCCACCCGAGCGAGGTGTCGAAAGTCTGCATCGACCCGCCCGCGAATCCATCGGACGGCTTGGCCACGGCCCAGGGCGCGCGCGTCATGCTCTCGACGCCGCCGGCGACGCAGAGGTCCATGTCGCCCAGGCGGATGGCGCGCGCCGCCTGCACCGCCGCCTCGAGGCCGCTGGCGCAGAGGCGATTCACCGTCACGCCAGGGACGTGGTCGGGCAGCCCCGCGAGCAACAGGGCCATGCGCGCGACGTTGCGGTTGTCTTCGCCGGCCTGGTTGGCGCAGCCGAAGAACACCTCGTCGATCTGATCGGACCGCGCCGCGGGATTGCGCTCGAGGAGCTGTTCGATGACGAACGCCGCCAGGTCGTCGGGTCGCTCCGACGAAAGTGCGCCACGCAATTTTCCCACCGGTGTCCGCACCGCGTCGATCAACACCGCGTCCTGCATCCGCCCTCCCTTTGCATTACCATCCGGGCATGCCTGCGCGCGTAAGCGATCCGGCGCCCGACTTCACCCTCGACGGCGTGCCGCCCGGCCCCTACCACCTCGCCGGCCAGCGCGGCAAGGTGGTGGTTCTAGCGTTCTATCCGGGAGATTTCACGCCGGTCTGCCTGCGCCAGCTCCAGCACTACGAGGCCCAGCGGCAAAAGCTGGTCGATACCGGCGCGGTGCTGTGGGCCATCTCCACCGACACGCTGGAGTCGCACGAGCGCATGGCCAAGAGCTACGCGCTCTCCTTCCCGCTCCTGGCCGACGAGGGCGCGAAAGTGACGCAGCTCTACGGCGTGCGCTCCTTGCTGGGCTCGGCGCGCCGGTCGGTGTTCATCATCGATCCGCCGGGCGCCATCCGCTACCGCAAGGAGGAGCCGCTCTCGCTCAGCTACCGGAGCGTCGACGACATCCTCGCCGCCCTGCGCGAGAGCGGGGTCATGGAGCGGGCATGAGGTGCGGCCGGGATTACTTCTTCACGCCCAGGTCGTCTTTCACCTGGTTCTTGGTGTGGCGCACCTTGCGCTTGGCTTGACGCGCCTTCCGGTCGGCGTGGCGCTTGGCCTTGTCCATCCCGCTGTCGGTACCGAGCTTGTCCTTGGCCGTGTCGACGGCGTCTTTGGAAGCGTCCTTCACGTCCTTCACGGTGTCGTTCTCGGCCATCACCGGCATGGCGAGGCTCAGCGCGAGCGCGGCAATGATCCTTTTCAGCACGGTTCCTCCCTTGGTCGCCGGCCGCCGGGCCGGCTATCTCGGAGAAACGTTGCGCATCGACTGTCGAAAAAACAACGCGCGGGCGCCCGCCGGGCTGCCCGCCGCGTGTCGAGAAACTGGTCGAAGCTGATCAGGCGGAGAAGCTGGAGCCGCAACCACAAGTGTGCTTGGCGTTCGGGTTCTTGAAGGAGAACCCGCTCTGGCCGAACTGGCCCTCGACGTAGTCGACCTCGACGCCGAGCAGGTACATCGAGCTCATCGGGTCGACGAAGCACTTCACGCCTTTGACGTCGAAGAGGAGGTCGCCGGGCCGCTCGTCCTTCTCGAGGTCGAGGCTGTATTGGAACCCCGAGCATCCGCCGCCCACCACCGCGACGCGAAGGCCGGAGCCCGTCAAATTCTCGCGCTCGATGGTCTCCTTCACCATGGCGGCGGCCCTGTCGGTGAGCCGCACGGGCGAAGGCGGCTCGCTGGAGGTGGTGCTCGTCTGCTGGGTTTCGGTCTGGGTTTCCATATGGGCAGTATACTCGGATGCCGCTGTTTTCCTAGGGATTCAGCGAGCGCCCGCCGTCGACCGTCAGGATGTGCCCGGTGATGTACGGCGCGCGCGCGAGGAACAGCACCGCCCGCGCCACATCCTCGGGTGTTCCGATGTGGCCGAGCGGAATGCGTTTCGACACGTCCGCCGCCTGGTCGCTCAGCACCGTCCCAGGAGCGACCGCGTTGACGCGCACTTCCGGCGCCCACTCCAGCGCGAGCAGCCTGGTCAGCGCGGCCAGCCCGGCCTTGGCGGCGGCGTAGTGCGCGTAGCCCTTCCACACCTGGGAGGTGCCGCAGAGATCGAGCAAATTGACGATCGACCCCCGCGCCGCGCGCAACCAGGGCAGCGCGGCCTGCATGAGCAGGAAGGGGCCGGTCAGGTTCGCGGCCAGCATTCCCTCGAATCGCTCGCGCGAAAGCGACTCGGCCGGCGCCTTCTCGAACTCGGCGGCGTTGCAGACGAGCAAGTCGAGCCCGCCCAGCGCCTTCGCCGCGTCCGCCACGATGCGCTCGGGCTCGCGCGCCTGATCGCCCTGCACCAGCGGCGCCCCGCCCAGCATGGCGGCCGTCTCTTCCGCCTCGGCGCGCGAGGATCGATAGTGCACCGCGACGCGCGCGCCGGACTTGTGGAGCTCGACGGCGATGGCGCGCCCGACGCGCCTGGCCGCGCCTGTCACCAGCGCTTGCATACGGCGACAATACGCTTTCTATTGCGCCTCGCGATGGCGAAGAAGAACAAGCAGGCCGCCCCGCAGCCCGAGGAAATCCCCGTCTCCTCCGCGCCGCTGCCTCTCTTGCAGCTCGACGCCAAGGCGCTGGGCGAGTTCCTCGAGCTCTGCTTCGGCGACAAGCGCCTGCGCGAGCTGTGCGCCGAGTTGAAGCTCTACAGCCCGGGCTACCGCATCGAGGCCATGCCTCCCCAGGACGTGGCGCGCATGCTGGCCGACGAGGCGCGCGCCGCCAAGGACGCGCAAGAGCTCATCGAGAACGCCGTGCGCGAGGCGCTGCGCGACCCCGTTTTCGAGGGGGTGCCCGTGACCTTCCGGCACTTCGACGACCTGCAGGAGACGTTCTTCGGCGATCGGCTGCAGCACCTGGCGCGCCTCACCTGGCGCGCGCTCATCGACGAGGACCCCAAGGTCCGCGAGCTGGCGCTGGACCCCATCGAGCTGGGCATCGAGCTGCTCTCGGCCCCGCTGCCGGCGGCGGCCAAGGCCGACGACCTGCCCGACAATCTCAAGAAGGCGCGCGAGGAAGTGAAGCAATTGCGCAAACAGGCCGAGCGCGCCGACAAGGAGCGTGCCGCCATGAAGGACCAGCTCACCGCGGCGCGAGGCGACATCGCGGCGCGGGAGAAGTCGCTGGCCGAGGTGCGCGACGAGCTGACGCAGGCTCGCGCCGAACTGGCCCGGTCCTCGGCCGATTTGGCGCGCCTCAACGCCGCGGGCGAGGGCAGGGCGCTGGCCGATGCGCGCCGCCTCGCCGACGAGGTCCGCTCGCTGAGCGAGAAGCTGCGTGCCGCCGTCGAGGAGCGCGATGCCCTGCGCGGGAAGCTGCAGTCGGCGGAACGCCGCGCCCAGGCTCCCGCTCCGGCGCCTGCTCCCGTTCCCGAGGAAGAACTGCCCAGCGACGAAGAAGCCGCCACCTTCCTGGTCCCGATCTTCACGCGCGAGTTCTACGACTCGATCCAGCGCTGGGACCGCCGCATGCAGCGCGCCGCCTTCGACAAAGTCTCGCTCCTGGCGCGCGACTGGCGACACGGCTCGCTGCGGGCCATCGCGCTCGAAGGCCTGCCGGGCTATTACCGCATCCGCGTCGCCACCGACGTGCGGCTCATCTACCGCCGCGGCGAGGGCAACACCCTGGAGATCCTTTCGCTCATCGACCGCGAGGATCTGGACCGCTACATCCGCCAAGCGAGGACACGCTGATGGAGATCGACCCGAAGACGCTGCAGCAGAAGCTCGCTTCCAAGACGCCGCCGATGGTCATCGACGTGCGCAACCCGCCGGAGACGCAAGCAGGGGGAGTGATCGAAGGCGCCAAGCTCATCCCCATGGACCAGCTCGCCGCGCGGCTCTCGGAGGTCCCGGCGGACCGCGAGGTGGTGGCGGTCTGTCAGAAAGGCATGCGCTCGTTCAACGCCGCCGGCTGGCTGCGCCAGAGCGGCCGCAAGGCGGTGAGCATGCAGGGCGGAATGGACGCCTGGAAGGCGCTCGGCCTTCCCGTCGTCACTGCACGTTGACGACGTGCCCGTGGTGAAAGACCCCGTGCGCGAGGCCGTGGCCGTGTGGGCGGCGGTCATCCTCGGCCTGGCGGCGGTCGAGGTGGTAGGGCTGGCCGTCCCTTTCCTCCGCGGCATGGTGGGCGCGCTGGCGGTGGCGGCATTCCTCTACGCTCCGCTGCGCTTCCTCGAGCGGCGCGGGCAGGACGCGCGCGACGCGGGCTGGCGGTTGGATCGGCTCGGGAGCGACCTGGCCTGGTCGCTGGGCGTGTGCGCCGTGGTGTTGCCGCTCTTCGGGCTGGGGTTCTTCGTCTTCACCTCCTGGCTCGACCACCTGCCGCAGGCCGTGCGCGCGCTGCTCGCTCCCTACGCGGGCGCGGCGCGGCCCATGCGGCTGCACGTGCCGCTGACGCTGGAATTCGCGGGACAGGTGGCGGGCAACGCGGCGGTCGCGTTCTCGGAGGAGTTCTTCTACCGCGGGTACATGACGCTGCGCTTCGAGGAGAAGTGGTCGCCGGCCCGCGCCGCGGTGGTGGCGGCGGCGCTCTTCGCGGCGGGCCACCTGCTCGAGCCGGCCCCGTGGCGGCTGGCGGTGTTCTTCCCGGCGCTGCTCTTCGCCTGGCTGCGGTGGCAGACCGGCACCATCGTCGGCGCCTCCATCGCCCACTTCCTCTCCAACGTGTGGCTGTCGGTCCTCGAGCGCTCGTCCTACTAAAGAGACTCGATCTCCGTCAGGCCGCGGGGGACGCCGAGAATCTCGCCTTCGACCAGTTCGCGGAAGCCTTCCTGGGGGGTCTGCGGGCCGGAGAGGAATATCGCCGCGCGGAGCATCTTGTGCGAGTTGACGCGCGGGTCCAGGTCGCTCGCGCCCGGCCCGATCTCGCAGCGCTGGCACGGGACGAGCCCATCGATCATGCCGAGCCAGAGTGGGTGTCCGCGCCGCAGCGCCGTCACGACGCGGCCGTTGGTGGCGACCGCCGCCAGCGGCGGGAGCGGCTCGCCGCTCTGCTCGAAAGCCCGCTCCGCCTCGCCCACCGCCGCCGCCAGCGCCCGCGCGGCCGTCTCGGCGTCGACGTCGGCATCGTCCAGCCGCCCCACGTCACGCAGCCGGGAGAGGAAGGTGAAGAAAAGCGCCTCGACCGCCGAATCTCCCTTCACCGACCGGCGGAGGTAGTCCGGCAGGTCCTTGTGCAGCGGGGCGCGGATGGGCCCCAGCGCATCGGGCTGCCCGGCGGTGGCGAAGAGCCAGCGCTTGAAGCGGAAGGGCAGCGTCATCTGCTCGTTGAACGAGCGCGCCATGCTGCCCACGGCGCCGCTGCAGATGAGGGCCGCTTCGCTCTCCACGCCTTCGGCCAACTTCTCCGGCAGCGGCTCCTGGCCGGCGAGCGGGCGTTTGCGCAGGAGCACGTCGTCGCTCTGGAAGAAGCCGACGCCGGCGGCCGGCTCGCCGCGGCCGAGTGAAACCTTCCCCGCCAGGCGCCGCAACAGGCAGCCAAGCAGGCTTGCGTCCGTCTGATGGATGGCCAAGAACTCGGCCAACTGCTCCTCCTCGGCGCCGGTGCGGGCGCCCTCCCGCAATGTGGGTCCTTGGTGATCGTAGCGCACCTGTCGTGGATACGCCAACGTACGGCGCTCGTTGACCCTTGGGGAACCCCCCCGTAGACTCGGCGGCCATGGCCGAACCCGGCGACACTGCGATCGGTATCGATCTCGGCACCAGCTACAGCTGCGTCTCCCTCATCGAGAACGGCAAGCCGGTCGTCATCCCCAACGAGTGGGGTGAGCGCACGCACGCCTCGGTCGTCAGCTTCCTCGAGGACGGCACGGTGCTGGTGGGGAACAGCGCCAAGCGCAACATCATCACCAACGCCGACAACACCGTCTACAGCGCCAAGCGGCTCATCGGCCGCTTCTACTTCTCCGACGAAGTGAAGAAGGCGCAGGCGGTGATGCCCTACAAGATCATCGAGGGCGAGAACAACTCGGTCCGCATCCAGATCCGCGACAACGTCTTCTCGCTGCCGGAGATCTCCGCGCTGGTCCTCAAGGAGATGAAGGCCATCGTCGAGAACTACCTCGGCCACGAGGTGAAGAAGGCGGTGGTCACCGTCCCCGCCTACTTCAACGACAACCAGCGGCAGGCCACCAAGGACGCGGGGCGCATCGCGGGGCTGGACGTGCTGCGCATCTTGAACGAGCCCACCGCGGCGGCGCTCGCCTACGGCTTCGGCAAGGACATCACGCAGAAGATCGCCGTCTACGACCTGGGAGGCGGCACCTTCGACATTTCCATTCTCGAGATCGGCAAGGACGTGTTCGAGGTCTTGAGCACGGCCGGCGACACGTACCTGGGCGGCGACGACTTCGACGACCGCATCATGACCTGGCTGGCGGAGAGTTTCCTCAAGGCCCACGGCATCGATCTGCGGCTCAACAAATACTGCCTGCAGATGTTGAAGGAGGCCTCCGAGCGGGCCAAGATCGACGTCGGCCGCGACGGGCTGGCGAAGATCGGCGTCGAGGGGATCTGTCAGGACCCGACCGGCAAGGTGATGGACCTCCACGCGCAGCTGAGCGAGGTCGAGTTCAACAAGATGGTGATGGACCTGGTGCAGCGGACGTTCAAGGTTTGCGACGAGGCGCTGCAGGGCGCGCGCATGACGGCGGCGGACCTGGATGCGGTCATCCTGGTCGGCGGTCCGACTCGATTGCCCATCATCCGCACCAGCGTGCGGCACTACTTCGGCAAGGACGTGATGGCGGGCATCGACCCCGACGAGGTGGTCGCGATGGGCGCCGCCATCCAGGCCAGCTCGCTGCTCGATTCCAAGAGCGAGCACTACCTGCTCGACGTCACGCCCCTCACGCTGCGCGTCGGCACGGTGGGCGGGTACACCGACAAGATCATCGACAAGAACACGCCCATCCCCATCGAGCGCAGCAAAAGCTACACCACCAACCGCGACGGCCAGGAGAAGGTGAAGATCCGCGTCTACCAGGGCGAGTCGAACAAGGCCGGCGAGTGCGAGCTCCTGGGCGAGTTCGAGTTCAGCGGCTTCCGCATCGGCTACCGCGGGGAAGTGCGCATCGAGGTGACGTTCGAGATCGACCCCAACGGCATCGTCAACGTCACCGCGGCCGACGTGGAGACGGGCCAGAAGACGTCGTGCACCATCCGCCTCTCCTCCGGCCTGACCGAGGAGATGATCCAGACTGCGCAGGAGAAGAACGCCAAGACCACCCTGGCGCGGGGTGAGGCGGCCTGATGGAAGAGGGTTTCGAAATCGAGGCGCAGGCGCTGGCCCAGGTCCTCGAGGAGCTGGATTACTTCCAGATCCTCAAGGTCGGGCAGGCGGCCAACCCCAACGAGATCAAGGCGGCGTATTACCGGGAGTCGCGCGCGTACCACCCCGATCGTTTCTTTCAAATGTCGAACCTCGAGCTGAAGGAGGCGATCGGTAAAATCTATAAGCGCATCAACGAGGCCTATGTCTGCCTGCGCGACGACACCAAGCGGATGAAATACCTCGCCGACGTCATGAGCCCCGACCGGGAGAAGAAGCTGCGCTTCGTCGAGGCGAGCGAGCAGGAGATGAAGAAGGAGAAGGAGCAGGAGGTCGGCGCCACGCCGCAGGGCCGCAAGTTCTTCATGGCGGGGCTTTCCGACATGGCGGCGCAGCGATTCGCGTCGGCGGAGCGGAATTTCAAGATGGCGCTCACCTACGAGCCGAACAACTCCAACTTCAAAGCCAAGCGCGACGAGGCGGCCAAGCTGGTGAAGTCGGACATGAGCGTCCGGTGATATTCGATCTCTTCTGCCTGGCGGTGATCGTCGGGCTGGCCGTGTGGGGGCTCTTCCGCGGGCTGTTCCGGCAGCTCTTCGGGCTGATAGGATTCGTCGGCGGCATCGTGCTGGCGCGGCTCCTGGCGCAGCCCTTCGGCGACGCGTTTGCAAAAGATCTGCACTTGCCGGTGGCGATCGCGACGGCGGCGATGGCGCTTGCCATCTTCCTCGCGGCGGAGATCACCGCCAAGCTGGCGGGCAACTTCCTCCACAAGCGTCTGCAGGGCGGCTTCACCGGCACGGTCGACGGCGCGGGCGGGTTTTTCCTCGGGCTGGGAAAGGGCGTGCTGGTGGCCTGGGCCCTCGCTTCTCTGGTCGCGCTCTTGCGGCCGCAACTCCAGCACGTCGAGCACGAGACAGCCGCGTCGAAGCTCGGCCTCTCGCAATCGCACGCCATCTCCATGGCGACCGAGGTGAACTTGATCACCGAATTGAAGCAGCCGTCCCCGCTGAAGAAGAAGCTGACCGAGGGGTAGAAGTCCTATGAGTCGCGGAGGGCCGCTGCGTCGACCCGCTTGAGCCGCGCCAGGGCGTACCGCCGGTCGATGACGACTTTTTCGCCGCGCTTCTCGGGCGCCTCGAACATCACGTCGGCCAGGACCTCTTCCAGGATGCTGCGCAAGGCGCGCGCGCCCAGCTTCTTCTCCACCGAGTATTCGACGATGGCGCGCAGCGCCCCCTCGTGCAGCTCGAGGTCCACCCCGTCGAGCGAGAGCGCCTCGCGGTACTCGCGCGCCAGCGCGTCGGGCGGGACGGTGAGGATTTTGTACAATTCCTCCGCCGTCAGCTCCTCGAGTTGCACCTGCACCGGCAGCCGGCCCAGCATCTCGGCGAGCATCCCGTACTCGATGAGCTCTTTCACGCGCAGGCGGGAGGAGCCCATCCTCCGCCCGCTCGACCCGAAGCCGACCTGCTTGTCGACCTGGACTTGATGCAGGTCGGTGAAGGTGCCGGCGCAGATGAAGAGGATGTCGCTCGTGTCCACCTGCACGAAGTCGTGCTTGTTCCAGTGCTGGGTGACGTTGAGCGGGACGAAGATCTCGCGCCCCTCCAGGAGCTTGAGGAGCGCCTGCTGCACGCCCTCGCCGCCGATGTCGCGGCTGCCCGCGCCGGTGCGGGCGCTGCCGCTGCGGCGGGCGATCTTGTCGATCTCGTCGATGAAGATGATCCCGCGCTCGGCGGCTTCGATGGAGTGGCCGCTCTTGAAGAGCAGCTCGGCCACCATCACCTCGACGTCCTTGCCGTAGTAGCCCGCCTCGGTATATTCAGTGGCGTCAACGACGACGAAGGGCACTTCGAGCAGCTCGGCCAGCTTGCGCGCGATGTGCGTCTTGCCCGACCCGGTGGGGCCCATCAGCAAGAGATTGGACTTGCGCAAGAGGGTGGTGCGCCCGAGCCGCCGCTGCTCGATGCGCTTGAGGTGCTGGTGGGCGGCCGTGGCCACGGCGCGCTTGGCGGGTTCCTGGCCGATGACGTACTGGTCGAGGTGCTGGTAGATCTGCCGCGGCGTGAGGATGCGGATCTCGTCGGCCCGCGGCGAGGGGAGGCGGCGCGCGCCCCCTCCGGCGGGGGCCGGGATGCTGCGCTCGGCGGGACGGGGGCGGTCGTCCTTGGGCATCGCCGGATCTTGCGCGCTCTACACCGCTTTGCGCAAGGCGGCCTCGACGCGAGGGAGCGCTTCCTCGATGTCGCGTACCGAGACGGCGCCCACGCTGAGCCGGAACCAGCCGTTCTCTCCCGTCAGCCCGAAGGCCTGGAACGGGACCACCGCGAACCCCGCCTCGTCGAGAAGGTAGCGGCGCACCTCGTCGTTGGTGCGCAGGCCTTTCTTGCCGACCAGATCGAACTGGACCGAGAGGTAGATCGCGCCCTGCGGAGGAATGTCGCGCACCGGCAGCCCCGCCGCAGCCATGCGCGTGAACCCTTGGTGCAGCTTGTCGAGCCGCGCCTGCAGCCCGCCCTTGTGCTGGCGCAGATAGGCGTCCATCGACGGTCCGTCGCGCAGCAGCTCGGCGGTCGCCACCTGCTCGGCGCGCGGCGCCCACGCGCCCACGTGGCCGAGGATGTCGCGCATCGCCGCCAACACCGCCTTGGGACCCACGCCCCAGCCGACGCGCACGCCGGTGGCGGCGAACGCCTTGGAGATGCCGTCCACCAGCACCGTGTAGCGCGCCATCTCCGGCACGAGGCGCACCGGCGTCTCGTGGCGGGCGGCGCCGAATGTGAGCATCCAGTAGACCTGGTCGAAGAGCAGGTACAGCGGCCGTTCTCCCGCGGCCTCGCGGCGGCGGTTCTCGGCGACGATGGCTTCGGCGATGCGCTGCACTTCCTCGACGGCCAGCACCGTGCCGGCGGGGTTGAGCGGGGTGCAGAGCGCGATCAGGCGCGGCAGCCTGAGCAGCGGCTGCAGCGTGGCGGCGGTGGGGAGGAAGCCGTGCTCGGGATCGGTCTCGAGCGCGACCCCGCGCGCGCCCACCAGGTGGCAGTAGTGGTTGTTGTTCCAGCTGGGCACCGGATAGACGACCACGTCGCCCGGCTCGATGAGCGCGCGGTACGTCGCGTAGATGATGGGCCGCGATCCGCCGGCGATGACCACCGACTCGAGCGGCAGGTCGAGCTGGAGCCGCTCGCGGTAGAACTCGCGCACCGCCTCGCGCAGCCGCAGCACCCCGTCCGAGGGCGGGTAGTTGGTCTCGCCCGCCGAGAGCGCGCGCAGCGTGCCGTCGCGCAGCTTGTCGGGGATGGGGAACTGCGCGGAGGAGAAATCGCCCACGGTGAAGTCGGCGATCTTCACCCCCGCGGTCTGGGCGGCGCGGATCTCGCCGGAGATCTTGAGGATCTCCGAGCCGATCAGCCCGCGCGCCATGGTCCCGAGTCCCCGCCGGGGGTCGGGGCCGTTCAGATCGAGCTGCAGCTTCTCCATGGAGCCTCCGTCCCCGAGGGCCGCGCGGATCTACCACAACTTTTTCCGCTACACTCGCGCAGCGTGGGGCGCCTCAAGGCTTTGGTGTGGATTCTGCGGCCGGGACCTTCGGGCGAGCCCGAGGTGCTGCTCCTGGAGCGGCCGGCCCGCCGCGGGGGCGGCGAGCAGCCCGTGACGGGGAAGGGCGAGGCCGGCGAGTCGGCGGAGCAGTGCGCGGCCCGCGAGGCGCGCGAGGAGACGGGCCTCGAGGGGCGCCTGACCGAGCTGAACGTGGTCCATCGCTTCCAGGGGAAGAAAGCCGACTTCGAGGAGCACGCCTTTCTCATGGCGGCGCCGGCGGGCGCCGAGCCGAAGCTCTCCTCCGAGCACGTCGGGCACCGTTGGGCCACCCCCGCCGAGGCGCACGAAGCGCTCCACTGGACGGCACACCGCGCGGCGCTGGACAAGGCGGTCGAGGCGTTCAGCCGCGCGCCGCGGGTATCCCGAGCATGATGGGCGCGGACGGTTGCTGCGCGAGCGGCCCGGCCAGTTCGGCCAAGGACGTACGGCGGTACACCTCGAGCATGCGGTCCTGGCCGGTCTTCCAGATGTGGTACATGGTGCAGCCCTCGCTGACGTCGCAGCGGTCCTTGTGGTCGAGGCAGACGTTGAGCTGCACCGGGCCCTCGACCGTCTCGATGACCTCGAGGAACGAGATGGCCGCCGGCGGCCGCGCCAGTTGGTATCCGCCGTGGGAGCCCCGCGCCGAGCGGACCAGGCCCCCGGCGGTGAGCACCTTGAGGATCTTGGCGAGGAACTCGCGGGGGATGTGGAGGGTAGTGGCAAGGTCCTGCAGCGGCACGATTTTCCCGGCCGGCACGCCGGCGAGGTGGATCATGGCGCGCAGGCCGTAGTCGATCTTGCGGCTGATCTGTAAAACGTGCTGCATCCTGTAAAGACTTAACCAGCCGAACCGAAAGGCGTCAACTCAAGTGATCGACCTCCACTCCCACACCACGCACAGCGACGGCGACCGCTCGCCCGACCAGCTGCTCGGCGAGGCGGCGGCGGCGGGCGTTTCGGTGCTCTCGGTGACCGACCATGACACCGTGTCGGGGATCGCCGCTTGTCGCGCCGCGTCGGCGCGCGTGGGCGTGCGGCTGGTCGCCGGGATCGAGCTGTCGTGCGAGCTGCATGGGCGCGAGGTGCACATCCTCGGGCACTTCCTCGACGAGAACTCCCCGGCGTTGGGCAAGCTGGCCACGGGGCTGATGGGCGAGCGCCGCGAGCGGATGGCGCGGATGGTCGCGCTGGCGCAACAGATGGGCTTGGCCTCGGTCACCATGGAGGCGGTGGTCGCGTCCAGCGGGGGCGAGAACCTGGGCCGGCCACACCTGGCGCGCGTCCTGGTCGATTCCGGGCATGCGGAGAGCATCAAGGACGCCTTCGATCGCTACCTGCGCACGCGCGGCCCGCTCTGGGTGGACCGGCGCCGGCTCACCATCCCCGAGGCGATCGAGATCGTCCACGGCGCCGGCGGGACCACCAGCGTGGCGCATCCCGGCGCCAACGGCATCTCGCGGCAGGAGCTGAAAGTGCTGGCCGACATGGGCCTCGACGCGGTCGAGGCGTGGCACCCCGAGCATCCGCCCAACCAGGCCGAGGCATTCGAGCGCTGGGCGGCGGAGCTGAAATTGCTGGTGACGGCCGGGAGCGATTTCCACGGCGCCACCGTGCAGCCCGGCCGGCATCTGGGCGACCGCTGGCTGGCGGCCGATCGTTTCGCCGCGCTCGAGCAGCGCGCCGCTGCGCTCCGGGCGTCGGGCTGAGCTTCAGAGGGCGGCGAACCCGCCGAAGGCCGCCGCCGCCCAGCGCACCAGCGGCGTCCAGTAGACGCCGAGCACGATCACCGGCACGGCCAGCGCCACCAGCACGCCGTTGTAGAGGCCCGGCACTTCCAGGGGGCGGTCGTCGGCGGCCTCGTCGAGGTACATCGCCTTGATGATGCGCGCGTAGTAGTAGAGCGACACTGCGCTGTTGAGCACGCCGATCACCGCCAGCAGCACGTTCCAGAAGCCGCCTCTCTGCACCACGGCGGCGAAGATGAGGTACTTGCCCGCGAACCCGGCGAAGGGCGGGATTCCCGTCAGGCTGAAGAGGAAGATGGTGAGCGAGAGCGCGGCGATGGGCGCCTTGCTGCCCAGGCCGCGGAAGTCGCGGATGTCCTCTCCGCCCGTCACGCGCGAGACGGCGATGACGACGAGGAACGCGCCTACGTTCATCAGCACGTAGACGATCAGGTAGATGAGGATCGACTGCACCCCGGCGGTGCTGGCGGCGGCGAGCCCCATCAAGAGATAGCCGGCGTGGGCGATGGAGCTGTAGGCGAGCAGGCGTTTCAGGTTCGTCTGCACGATGGCGGTGAGGTTCCCCAGCGTCATGGTGATGGCGCTGATGATCCCGATGATGGCCGGCCAGGGCAGCTCGGTGGTGCCGACGTACTGGCCGCCGGGGAGCTGCCGCTCGAAGGCGGCGAAGAAGAAGCGGATGGCGACCGCGAATCCCGCCGCCTTGGGCCCGACCGAAAGGAAAGCCGTGAACGGCGTGGGCGCTCCCTCGTACACGTCGGGGCACCACATGTGGAACGGCACGCTGGCGATCTTGTAGCCCACCCCCGCCAGCACGAAGACCACCGCCACCGCCAGCGCGAGCTGCGCCGCGGGCTGGCCGCCGAAGGCGTGGGCCATGAAGAGCCGGCTGGTCACGTCGGCGAGCTGCGCGCCGATGCCGCCGTCGCCGATGACGCGCGTGGTGCCGAAGAGGCCGTAGAGGATCGACATGCCATAGAGCATCACGCCCGAGGCGACGCCGCCGTAGATGACGTACTTGAGCGCCGCCTCGTTGGCCTTCTTGTCGTTGCGGCGGAAACCGGTGAGCACGTAGCTCACCAGAGAGACCATCTCGACGGAGAGATAGACGGTGAGCAGGTCGGTCGCGCTGGCCATGAGGAACATGCCCAGGACCAGCGCAAAGAGGAGCGCGAGGAACTCGCCCATCCGCGCCACGGAGATCTGCGCGCTGCGCGGCACGATGATGATGGTCAGCAGCGTGGCGGCGAGGAACAGCCAGGCGAAGAACATGCGCAGCGGGTCGTGCATGAGCAGCCCGCCGAAGATGGGCAAGTTTCCCCGCGGCGTCATCCACGTCGCCCACGCCGTGAGAGCGAGCCAGAAGAGAGCGCCCCCCGTCAGCCACTGCACGCGCCGCGCGCTCTTGCGCACGGCCAGGTCCTGGACGAGGAGCGCCATCACCGCGACGGTGAGGACGCTTTCGGGCCAGAAGAACCGCAGCGAGTCAATGTTGTTCATGCCTCGGCCCTGAGCTCTTGGCTTGGGGGGTCCATCTTCACTGTAACGGCAGGATGAGGTTGCGCAGGCTGCCTTCGATGAGGTCGACGATGATCTTGGGATAGAAGCCGAAGAGGATGATGAGCGCTCCCAGCGGATAGAGCGAGAGGCGCTCGCGCCAGTTCACGTCGGGCAGCGCGCTGTAGGCGGGGTTCAGCTTGCCCAGCATCATGCGCTGGATGGCCCAGAGATAGTACGCGGCCGTAATGATGACGCTGGTGGCGCTGACGATGGTGAACAGCTGCCAGCGCTCGAGCGAGCCGAGCAGCACGGTGAACTCGGCCCAGAACCCGCACAGCCCCGGCAGGCCCAGCGAAGCGAAGAACGCCAGCCCGAGCAAGCCGGCGTACTCGGGCACTTGTGAGGCGAGTCCGCCGAATCCCTCGATGTTGCGATGGTGGGCGCGGTCGTAGATCACGCCGACGATGAGGAAGAGCATCGGGCTGATGAGGCCGTGCGTCCAGAGGTTCAGCACCGCGCCGTCGATGCCCTGCTGGGTGAAGGCGCTCATCCCCAGGAGGCAGAAGCCCATGTGCGAGACGGACGAGTACGCGATCATGCGCTTGAGGTCTTTTTGCGCCAGGCAGACGAACGCGGCGTAGACGATGTTGATGGTTCCAAATATCGCCATCGCCGGCGCGGCCCACTTCGTCGCCTGCGGGAGGATGGCGAAATTGACCCTCAATATGCCGTAAATCCCCATCTTCAAGAGAACGCCGGCGAGGATGACCGAGATGGGCGTGGGCGCCTCGACGTGCGCGTCGGGCAGCCAGGTGTGGAAGGGGAACATGGGGATCTTCACCGCGAAGCCGATGAAGAGCGCGACCCAGGCGATGCGGATGAACTGGAACCCGAGCACGAGCGGCGCGCTCAGGTATCCGCCGGCGCGGCCCCACTGGGCCATCTTGAGGATGTTGAAGGTGTGGGCGAGGCGGCCGTCGAGCAATTCCTGCGGCCCGTTGAAGTAGAGGCCGATGATGGCGAGCAGCATCAGCACCGAGCCGGACAGGGTGTAGAGGAAGAACTTGATGGCCGCGTACTCCTTGCGCGCGCCGCCCCAGATGCCGATGAGGAAGTACATCGGCAGCAACATCACTTCCCAGAAGACGTAGAAGAGGAACATGTCGAGCGCGACGAACACGCCCGTCATGCCGGTCTGGAGCAAGAGCAGCATGGCCATGTACCCCGGCACGGCGCGCACGCTGAAGTGATGATCGTCGAGGTGCGCATTGCCGGGCCACCAGGGCATCGAGGCGATGGTGGCGATGAAGCTGATCAAGGCCGTCAGCATGATCAGCGTGATGGAGATGCCGTCGGCGCCGACGAAGTATTCGATGTTGTAGGCGGGGATCCAGCGGGCGTGCTGGACGAACTGCACGCCGGGATTGGAGGTGTCGAACCCGCGCCAGAGCACGAACGCCAGCGCCAGCACCAGGGCGGAGGCGGCCAGCGCGATGATGCGCGAGAGCTGATCGCCCATCTCCTTGCCGATGGTCCCCGCGGCGCGCAGGCCCACCACGCCGAGGATGAGCACCGCGCCCCCCACGGGCAGGAAGGTCATCCAGGTGAGCAACGTCGATGTGGTCGGATGGTCCATTTATCGGATCCTCACCGGATGACGTACTGGATGATGACGAAGACGATGGCGCCGCCCAGCGCGCCGTAGAGGTACGCCTGGATGTGGCCGGTCTGCAGGCGCCGCAAGGCGCGGCCGCTGTCCCACGTCATCCGCGCCAGGCCGTTGACGGCCCCGTCGACGACCAGCACGTCGAAGGCGTTGTCGAGATAGGCGACGGCGCGGGCCAGCCAGCCCATGAAGTTGACGAAGCGGTCGATGACGTTCTGGTCGATCCAGTATTGGATGGCGGCGAGCACCAGCGCGCCGCGCACGATGGTCGCCTGATAAAATTCGTCGACGTAATACTTGTTGTAGACCACCGCCCACGCCCGCGGGAAGGTGGCTTTGAGGCGCGCGGGGACGGTGCTGCGCGCGTCCTTGTAGAGCACCAGCGCCGCCAACCAGCCGAATGCGGCGATGCCAAATCCGATGGCCTGGAAGAGGTACTCCGTCGAGTGGCCCGGCTCGGCGAACTTGACGTACTCGGCCCCGGGAATGCTGGGCGCGAGCCACTTCTCCAGCAAAGGCTCGTGCCCGCCGGTCCACGCCGCGGGCAGGCCGAAGATGACCCCGGCGATCACCGCCGCGATGGCGAGGACCTGTAACACAGCCGTCATGCTGCGGGGCGACTCGTGCGGCTCGCCGCCGTGCTCGTGAACCTGCGCGTGGACCACGGCGCCGTGGGCCGCCGCGGCGGCCGCGACGGCGGCGGCGGCGTGCTCGGCCACGTGCTCGGGATCTTCGTGCGGGTCGTGCCGATGGGGCACCGACGCGGCGGCCGCGTGCGCCACCATGGCCTCGTCCGGGACGCCGTGAATGATGGCCGCGGCGTGCGCGTGTGTCGCGACGGCGTGGGGATCCTCCAACGAGTCTTTCGGGTGGCCCTTGCCGCCGCGGTACTCGCCCGTGAACGTCATGTAGTACGAGCGGAACATGTAGAAGCTGGTGCCCAGCGCCGCGACCGCGCCGACGAGGTAGATCCAGTGCCCGACCCACTCGGCCGACAGGCTCTCCGCCGTCCACGCCTTCCAGAGGATCTCGTCCTTCGAGTAGAAGCCCGACGCCCAGGGGAACCCCGCGATGGCCCAGCAGGCCGCCAGGTACGTCCAGCGCGTGATGGGCGTATATTTGGAGAGCCCGCCCATCTTGCGCATGTCCTGCTCGTGGTGGCAGGCGAGGATGACGCTGCCGCTCCCGAGGAAGAGGCAGGCCTTGAAAAAGGCGTGCGTCATGAGGTGGAAGATGCCCGCCCAGTAGGCGCCCACGCCCACGCCGATGAACATGACGCCGAGTTGCGAGACGGTGCTGTAGGCGAGGACCTTCTTGATGTCGTACTGGAAGAACCCGATCGAGGTGGCGAAGATGGCCGTCACCACGCCGGTCACGGCAACCACCGTCATGGCCGGCGCGCTGAGCGCGAAGAGGAAGTTGAGGCGCGCCACCATGTAGACGCCGGCCGTCACCATGGTGGCCGCGTGGATCAGCGCCGACACCGGCGTGGGTCCGGCCATCGCGTCGGGGAGCCAGACGTAGAGCGGGATCTGGGCGCTCTTTCCCACCGCGCCGACGAAGAAGAGGATGCAGATCACCGCCAGCACCGGGAAGCCCCACAGCGTCATGCCGCCGAGGCGCTGGGCCATGCCGGTCGACTGGTCGGTGATCTGGTTGCGCAGCTCGCGGAACTCCATCGTCGGGCCGAGGCGCGTGCCGTGGGGCGAGACGCGCGCCGGCTCGGCGGCCGAGCCGCGGATGGGGCCGGCCAGGCCGCGCTCGGGGAGGTACTTGTTCGTCCCGGGCTGCCACGCGCCGCTCAGCGACCAGAAGAGCACGAAGAGGCCGATGATGAACCCGAAGTCGCCGAAGCGGTTCACCACGAAGGCCTTCATGCCGGCCTTGGCCTTCTCGATGTCGGTGTACCAGAAGGCGATGAGCCCGTAGCTGCACAGGCCCACTCCCTCCCAGCCGAAGAACATGACGGGGAAGTTGCTGCCCATCACCAGGAGCAGCATGGAGAAGACGAAGAGGTTGAGCCAGAAGAAGAAGCGCCAGTAGCTGGGCTCGTCGGCCATGTAGCCGACCGAGTAGACGTGGATGAGCGTCGCGACGTGCGTCACGATCAGCGTCATCACCATGCCGAGCGGGTCGATGCCGAAGCTCAAGTCGACTTTGAGCGCTCCCGATTCCCACATCGTCCAGAGGTGGTTCTCGAGGAAGCGATCCTCGGGCCCGCGCGGCACCATCTGCGTCCAGAAGACGATCTCGGTGATGAGACAGCTCAAGACCATCGCGCCGATGGCGATGGTGTGCACGGCGCGCTTGCCATACTGCTTCTGCAGCCGCGGGCCGAGGAACACGTTCAGCGCCGCGCCCAGGAGCGGGAAGAAGGGGATCAGCCACAGCCAGCCCACCTCGATCGCGCGCGCGATGTCGTCGTGGTGTTCCATGGCTATTGGCGCAAAAGATTGGTCTCCTGCACGTCGATGGTGCGGAAGGTCTGGTAGATGGCCAGGACGATGGCGAGGCCGATGGCCGCCTCGGCCGCCGCCAAGACGATGACGAAGATGGAGAACACTTGCCCGGTGAGCCGCCCCGGCGCGTCGACGTAGTGGTTGAAGGCGATGAAATTCACGTTGGCGGCGTTGAGGATCAACTCGACGCCCATGAGGATCCCCACCGCGTTGCGGCGCGTGACCACGGTGATCATGCCCAGCGCGAAGAGCGCGCCGCCCACGATGAGGAAATGCGGCAGCCCGATGCTGGTCACGGCATCGTCTCCGTCGTCTCCTTGATCTCCTTGCGGGCGATGATCACCGCGCCCACCAGCGCCGCCAGCAGCACCACCGAGGCGACTTCGAACGGGAGCAGGTACTCGGTGAGGAAGGCGATGCCCAGGCCGGCGCTGGACGGCTGGTAGCCGGGCGCGGGCTGCAGCTTCCACGGCGCCATCACCGCCATGTACGTGAGCGTGCCCACCGTGATGACGCCCAGCGCCGCGCCCACCGGCAGCCCCAGGTGAGCGTTGGTGAGCTTGGGATCCTCGCCGATCTGCTTGGTGAGCATGATGGCGAAGAGGATGAGGACGAGAATGCCGCCCACGTAGATGAGCACCTGCGCCACGGCGGGAAAGTCGGCCCCGAGGAAGACGTAGAGTCCCGCCACGCCGAGGAAGGCGAAGAGCATCGCCCAGGCCGAGTAGATGATGTTGCGCGAGAACGCGCAGCCCGCCGCACCGGCCACCGCCATGACCGCGAAGGCGTAGAAGATCAGGTCGACGAGGTGGACGAGCCCGATGAAGCGGCCCGCCGAGTCGATGGCGAACGGCCCCACCACGTCCTTGAGGAAGAAGCCGATGAGGAAGAGCACGCCGAACGCGGCGGCGGAAAAGACGGGCAGCGTGAAGCGGCTCAGCGGCAACCGGCGGAAGAAGAAGCCGTTCAGGCCCCAGACGATGCCCATCACACCGAAGTATTGCGCGGCCAACGTCCACGGCGTGCCGAGCTTCTCCGTGGCGTGGGCGATGCCCGCTCCCACCAGCAGGAGAAGGCCCGCGAAGAGCACCGCCAGGCGCACGAGGCCGGCGCGCAGCGTGGAAGTTTCCGCCATGGCGGCGCGCACTCTACTTGGGAGGGGGCTTCGTGCCTAGCATGATCTGGAACAGCTTGACGCGGGTATCCTCGCCGCCGGGCGCGCAGCGGTTCAGGTCGGTTTGACCCTCGTAGACGATGCCCTTGGTATAGCCGTCGCAGTCGTCATATTCGCAATCGCCGCAGTCGGTGCCGGCCATGGCGTCGAGGACGACCTTGTAGAGCTCGTCCTTGGGGAGCGTCTGCGAGAGCGGCGGGCCCGCGGGCGCTTCGGCCTTGGCTTCCGCGGCGGACGCGGCGGAGGCCGCCGGCTTGGCCGGCTCGCCGGGGACGGCGCCGGTCTTGAGCGAGACGAGGATCGTCTCCAGCATCGATTTCGAGTCGGCCCCGCCCGGCGCGCACTTGTCGGTGGCGGTGTCTTTCCCCTGCGCGATGGCGTCCGAATACCCGAAGCAGTCGGGATAGCCGCAGTCGCCGCAGTCGGTGCCGGCCATGGCCTCTTCGAGGACCTTCTGCAGCTTGGGCTTGTCGTCCTTTACGGAGAGAGCTTTGGCGGCGAGCTGGCGGCCGAGCGCGGCGGGGTCGAGCGCGCCCTCCTTGGGCTTGCCGTGGGCCGCGGCCTTGGCCGTTTCCTCCAGGGAGGGGAAGGCCGGCCGCGGCGCGTCCCACGCCTTGAGCAGCGCGCGGGTGATCTCGCCCAGCGGTATGCGCGGGAACGCCTCCGCGCCCTTGGGCGGCTTGTAGGGCACCACCGGGTGCAGCACGTCGGGCACGAAGCGCAGGGTGAGGTTGTCGAAGTTCTCCACCGCGCCCTCGAACTCGCGGGTGTGCTGGATGGAGCCGGTGGGGCACGGCTCGACGCAGAGCCCGCAGTACATGCACTTGCCGATGTCGATGTCGAACCGCTCCATGCGCAGCTTGGGGGTCGTCTTTCCGTCGCCCTTGAGGATGTCGATATTGATCACGGCGATGGGGCAGGCGCGCTCGCAGGCCTGGCACGCCGTGCAGGTGTCCATGTCCACTTCGAGGAAGCCGCGGTAGCGCGCCGGGATGGTGTCGCGCACCGGCACGTCGGTGCGGTCCGGGTATTGGATGGTGATGGGCTTGCGGAACATGTAGCTGAGCGTGACGCTCATGCCCTCCCAGAAGCTCTTCGCCGTGTCGCGCACGTTCTTCACGTACGCGCCGACGGCGCCGGGTGCCTGACGCGGAGGAGCGAGCTGTTCAGCCATGGTCCGTCACCAGTTGGAAGAGAAGTCGAACTTGTCGCCCGTGTCGCGGAGGTTCTTCATGGTGCGCAAAGCGAACATCGCCACGCCCACCGTGGCGACGCCGGTGAGCACGAAGCGCATGGCCCAGCCCAGCCAGGGCACGGCGTGCACGACGAGCATCCACCCCGCCACGAAGATGACGCCGGCGAAGCTGGCAGGCACCAGGTACTTCCAGCACATGTTCATCATCTGATCGACGCGGATGCGCGGCAGCGTCCAGCGCAGCCACATGACCACGAAGACGAAGAAGAGCGTCTTGCCCGCGAACACGGCCAGCGAGGCGAGCTCGGCGGCGACCGCCGGAAAGCCGGTCAGCGCGTCGAACTGCGCCGGCGAGAGGAATGGGAGCTGCCAGCCGCCCAGGAACATGGTGGTGGCCAGCGCCGACATGACCCACATGTTTCCCCATTCCACCAGGAAGAAATAGGAGAAACGCATCCCCGAGTATTCGGTGTTGTATCCGCTGACCAGCTCGCTCTCCGCCTCGGGCAAGTCGAAGGGCGTGCGGTTTCCCTCGGCGAGCGCGCTGATGAAATAGATGAAGAACGCCGCGAAAGAGAAGGGGTTGTCGAAGATGAACCATTGCCACGGCCAGCCGCCCTGCGCGCGGATGATCCCCTGCGTGGAGAGCGTGCCGGCCAGGAGCACCGGGATCATCAGCGCCATGCCGCCGGGGATTTCATAGGAGATGATCTGCGCGGCGCTGCGGATTGCCCCGAACAATGACCATTTCGAGTTGGACGACCAGCCCGACATGATGATGCCGACCACGATGAGCGCGGTGACGGCGATGATGTAGAAGATGCCGATGTTCATGTCGGCCACGATGAGCCGGTGGCTGAAGGGCAGGCAGACGAAGACGCAGGCGAAGCCCACCATCATGAAGTAGGGCGCGGCGCGGAAGAGCACCGAGTCGGCCTCCGCCGGGACCAGGTCTTCCTTGAGCAGCAGTTTCACCGCGTCGGCGACCCACTGGAGGAAGCCGAAGGGCCCGACGCGGTTGGGGCCGACGCGGCTCTGCATGCGCGCCGCCACCCGCCGCTCCGCCCAGGAGAAGATCCCTGCGCTGATGGCGGCGAAATTGATGACGATGAAGGCGAAGAGCCCCATGAACGCGAGATAGAGGAACTGCGTCCATGGCCAGGTCGCGGGGTCGTGGCCCCACCCGCGGATCAGGCTGTCGATCCATTCCTGCATCAGCGGTCAATCTCCGGCGCCACCACGTCGAGCGACGCGATGAGCGCCACCAGGTCGGCGATCATCAATCCGCGCGAGAGCGCGTCGATGATGCCCATGGCGGTGAAGCTGCCGGTGCGGATCTTCACCCGCCAGGCGTTCTCGCCCGGCCCAGCGACCGCGTAGTACTGCATGTCGCCGCGGGCGCTCTCGATGCGCGAGTAGGCCTCGGTGCCTTCGGCGATTTTGATCTTGCGGGGCATCTTGGCCATGATCTCCCCGCCCTTGGGGATCTGCGCCAGGCACTGGCGGAGGATGCGGCAGCTCTGGCGCATTTCCTCGACGCGGCACCAGAACCGGTCCCAGGCGTCGCCCAGCGTGCCCATCTCGCCTTTGCCGACCGGGACGTTGAATTGCAAGGCGGGATAGATCGAATAGGGCAAGTCCTTGCGGACGTCGAACTTCACGCCGCTGGCGCGCAGATTCGGCCCCACCAGGCAATAATCGATGGCCATCTGCGCGGGAATGGGGGCGAGATGCGCGAGGCGCTTGATGAATATTTCGTTGTACGTGATGAGGCGATTGAACTCGTCGAGGATCTTCTCGAAGTGATCGAGGAAGGTGGCGACTTTCTCCTCGTATCCGGTGGGGAGGTCGAAGGCGACGCCGCCGATGCGCAGATAGTTGTAGGTCAGCCGGGCGCCGCATAGTTCTTCCAATAGATCGTTGATGAATTCCCGCTCGCGCAGGGCGTATGGAAAGGGCGTCACCGCGCCGACGTCCATCGCCATCGTGCCGACGGAGATGAGGTGGCTGGCGATGCGGTTCAATTCGCAGGCGATGACGCGGCAATACTCGCCGCGCTCCGGCACCACCGTGCCGAGCAGCCTCTCTACCGCCATCGCCCAGCCCTGGTTGGCGAACATCGCCGCGATGTAATCGACGCGGTCGGTGTAGGGCATGTAGCCGTTGTACGTGCAGCGCTCGCCGATCTTCTCCAGCGAGCGGTGCAGGTAACCGACCTCGGGGATGGCGCGCTTCATCACCTCGCCGTCGGTCTGGACGAGGAAGTTGATCACGCCGTGCGTGGACGGGTGCTGCGGCCCCATGTTGAGCAGCATGTCGCCGCCCACTTCGATGCGGCGCAGGACCTCCTTGGAGGTCATGTCCATGGTGGGGATTTCCAGCGGCTTGGGGCTGGTCACTGCAACAGCTCCTTCTTCGGTGCCGGCGCGGCGCTCTCGGCCCCGGCGGCCGCCGCCTTCTTGCGCAGCTCATCGAGCCGCACGAACCCATCGAGCGGGCTGTCGCGCGTGGTGGTGATGTTGTGCCACTCGGGCTGCTCCTTGTAGTCCTTGAGCAGCGGGTGGCCGATCCAGTCGTCGGGCATCATGATGCGGCGCAGGTCGGGGTGGCCGGTGAAATTGATCCCGAGCAGATCGTATTGCTCGCGCTCGAGCCAGTCGGCCGACTTCCACACCGACTCGATGGAGGCGATCTCCGGCTTGGCGCGATCGAGCTGGCACTTGAGGATGAACGAGTGCCGCTTTGAATAGGACCAGAGGTGATAGACGACCTCGATCTGGTTCTTCTTCGGCCAGTCGACGCCGGAGAGGTTCATCAGGCAGTCGAAGGCCAGCTCGGGATCCTCTTTCAAGTGCCGACAAACTTCGACGATCGCCGCCGTCTGCACCAGCGCCCAGGCATCCTTGTTGGCCGGCGCGAGCGGCCCGACGCGCTCGCCGAACTTTGCGACGAGCCGCTGGTGGATCTCCTCGAAGGTCATGTTACGCGGTCACCTTGTAATCGATGCCCAGGCCGGGCTTCTGCTGGCCGATCTTCTGCCGGTCCGAGAACCAGCGCTCGCGGATGATCTTGTCCTGCACGCGCAAGAGGCCTTCCGTCAGCGCCTCGGGGCGGGGCGGGCAGCCGGGCACGTAGATGTCGACCGGCACCAGCTTGTCCACGCCCTTGCACACCGAGTACGCGTACTGGAAGAGGCCGCCGCAGGAGGCGCACGAGCCCATCGAGATGACGTACTTCGGCTCGGCCATCTGCTCGTACAAGAGGCGGCAGCGCTCGGCCATCTTGTACGTCAACGTGCCGGCGACGATCATGAGATCGCTCTGGCGCGGCGTGGCGCGGGGCACCGAGCCGAAGCGGTCGATGTCGGCGCGCGGCCCGCCGGTCTGCATCAACTCGATCCCGCAGCAGGCGAGCCCGAAGAGCAGGTAGAAGATGCTGCTCTTGCGTGCGAGGTTGATGATCTCGTCGATGAAGGAGGTCCGGCTGGTGATGACGGACCCGAAATCCTGTTGGTAATGCTTCGACATTTCTATGCGGCTTTCTTTTCGGTAGTAGTTTGCGCGGGCGGCTGACGGTCGCGCAGCGACCTGAGCACGTCCTGCTTGAGGCCCTTCACCCACTCCAGATCGCCCATCGCCCACACGTACGCGAGGCCTACCGAGAGGATCGCGACGAAGACGAAGATCTCCAGGAACGCCAGCATCCCCTGCCCGTTCTCGATGAAGGATCGATACACCGCCGCCACCGGGAACATGAAGGCGATTTCCACCTCGAAGATGACGAAGACGAGCGCGATGAGATAGAAGCGCGGGTTGAAGTTGAACCACGCCTGCCCGATGGGCTTCTCGCCGCACTCGTAGATCATCGACTTCTCGCGGTTCGGCGCGTTCGGCCGCAAGAAGCTCCCGGCGACGAGCGAGCCGAGCACGAACATGACCGCGGTCCCCGCGAAGAGGAGCACGTTGGCGAAGTGGAAGGGCAAGCGTCTCCTCCGGCCCGCAAGATGCGCCGGCAGAGTCTACGGGCGGGGGTAGGCAAGTCAAGCAGCGGCGGAGGGCCGGGCGCCCGCTTGACAGCCTGGATCGCGGGGGGATAAGCGCCCTGCCGGGTGGAGCGAACCGTCCTCAACGCGCCGCGGTGGACCGACCCCGTCGCCAGTCGCGGGTTCTACGAGGTCTGGTACGTGGTGGCGAGCGAGCGCAAAGCGGGTTTCGGGCTCTGGGTGCGTTATGCGGTCGACCTCGCGCGCGACGGGACGCCGGCGTTTTCACTGTGGGGATCGTGGTTCGAGCGCGACCATTCCGAGCGATCGTTCGCGCTGAAAAACACGCTCCCTGCCGCGGCAATCGGCCGCAGGAGCGAAGTGCGGTTCGGCGCAGCCTCGCTGACCGCCGAGGCCTGCAGCGGAGAAGTCGAAGGCGGCCGTCATTCGCTGCGCTGGCGCCTCTCGTTCGGCCAGGGACCTCCTGGCGAAGAGGTCATCCCCGGCTGGCTCGCTCCGGTGGCAAAGCTGCGCGGCAGTGGCATGGCGCTGGCGCATCCCGCCACGACGGTGACCGGCGCCGTCGAGGTGGACGGCCGCATGATCGACTTCCAGCGCGTGGCCGCCGGCCAGGCGCACCTGTGGGGCCGCAGGCGCTATCCGGCGTGGGCGTGGGCGCGGTGCAGCGCCTTCGCCGAAGATCCCGAGGCGTCGATCGACCTCATCGACGTCGAAGGACCCGCGGGTGTGCGCGTCCCGATCTTCACTTTCCGCTTCCGCGGCGAGACGCACCGCTTTGCCGACCTGCCCTGGATCGCGCAATGCTCGTCGGCGCCAGCGGCGCCCTCGTGGCACTTCTCGGCCAACGACGCGCGCCTGGCCATCGACGGCGTCGTCCACGCCGGACCCGATCAGATGGCGCGGGTGCAGTACCTCGACGCCGACGGGAAAATCCGTCATTGCAGCAACACGGAGATCGCCTCGATGGAAGTGCGTGTGCGCGCGCGTGCGTTCCCCGGTTCGGCGTGGAGGCCCGAGGCTACACTCACCTCCAAGTCCGGAGCTTCCTTGGAGTTTTGTGGCCGCGCCGCAGACTCCCGGGTCAGGAATGTGCTACTCAATACGGAAGCGCCGGCGCGTTCCACGCAGCAGCAAAATGAGGCGCCGCCTACCGGATTCATGGCAAGCTCACCGTGAGAATCGAGGGTAACAAATGAACCGCAACGCCACCCGCACTGCGCTCGTGACCATCGGCCTGGCCACGCTCGCGGCTTGTGTCGTGAACCTGAGCTTCGAGATGAAGAAGACGTTGGCGGTGAAGTCGAACCCCTCGGCGCCCACCACCATTTCGGTGGCCCAGCTGATCGCTCTCTCGGATTACAAGGAGATCACCGACCACCAGAACAACATCAAGAGCCTCGATCTCGACTACGCCGAGGCGACGGTGACTGCAGTCAACCCCGGAAACACCGCCACCAAAGTGACCGGCTCGCTCAAGCTGCGCAAGACGTTCCTCCCCAGCACTCCGCCCGACGACATCAAGGTCGGCGACCTGACCAACTTCCCCATCAATGTGGTGGGCTCGACGGTCAAGCTGAACGGGAATCCGACGCTGGACGCGTTCCTGCTACAGCAGCTGCAGACCGCGGGCACGTTCTACGCCGTCATCGACGGCACGGTCGACGGCGTGGCCGACCTGATCGTCGACGTCAACATGCACGCCAGCATCGGCTACGACGCCGGCCTGAGCTTCTTCTAGAACGCGATTCCACCCAGGGGGAGCTCGCTCCCCCTGGCCCTCAGGAACGAGCGAGCGTGCAAGCAGCAACCGCCGTGAGCAACTAGCTTTGCTGATGGCAGAGAACAAGATCGACGTGGCGGTCCCCATCTCGGTCGAGGGGATGACCAACCGCGAGCTGGTGCGGCACGTGATCGACAGCGCGACGCTTCTGGCCAAGAAAGAGATCGAGCTGGCCAAGACCGAGCTGCGCGCCGACCTCAAACAGGAGCTGGGCATGGTCAAGGGGCTCGGCGTCGCCGGCGTGTGCGCCCTCTGCATGCTGAACCTCCTTCTGGTGGCGCTGGCGATGGCCTTGGGGAGCGTGATGCCGGAATGGGGCGCGGCGCTGCTCGTCGCGGCCGCGGTGCTGGCGGTGGGACTGGTGGCGGGGCTGACCGGCTGGGGGAAGCGCGTCAAGACGCCGTTGGAAGCGACCCGCAGGACGCTGAAGGAGGATGCGCAGTGGGCAACGGAACGCCTGGCGTAGAGCCGCGGGTCCTGGAGAAGGACATCGAGCACCTGCGCACGCGGCTGGACCGGTCGCTGGCAGAATTGGACCGGCGCCGGCACGAGCTGACCGATCTGCGCTTGCAAGTGCGCAAGCATCCGCGCGTCGTCGCGGGAGCGGCGGGATTGGTGGTGCTGCTGCTCGGCGGCGTGGCCTTCGTGGTCTGGCGCCGCGCCGTCGACAAACCGGAGAAAGTCGCGACCGGCGAACCCCCGGCCTGGGAAAAAATCCTCGCTGCCGTCGGCACCACCCTGGCAGTTTCGCTGACGAAGAAATTGCTCGATCGCGCCTGGAACGGGAGCATCCCGAAGACGGCTCGTTCCACCGCGCAGTAGTCCAGCTACATATACAGCCCGCCGTTGACGCGGAGGACTTCGCCCGTGATGAAGGCGGCCCGGTCCGAGGCGAGGAATGCGATCGCTTCGGCCACCTCCCGCGCCGTCCCGGCTCGGCCCAGCGAGGCGCCCTCGGCCATGGCCTTCTTGGCCGCCTCCGGCAGGTCCTTGGTCATGTCCGTCTCGATCCACCCCGGGCTCACCGCGTTGACGCGGATGTTGCGGCTGCCCATTTCCCGCGCCAGCGATTTGGTCAGCCCGATAAGCCCCGCCTTGGCCATCGCGTACGCCGTCTGACCCGCGTTGCCCTGCTCTCCGACGACGCTGGTCATGTTGACGATGCTTCCCCAGCGCTGCTTCATCATCGGCCGGCAGGCCGCCTTGGAGAGATGGAACGCCGAGGCCAGGTCCACGTCCAGCACGCGCCGCAGATCGTCGGGCTTGTAGCGCAGGATGAGCCCGTCGATGGAGATGCCGGCGTTGTTGACCAGCACGTGCAGCCCGCCCAGCTTCTCCACCACCTCGTCGATGGCCGCCGCGCAGGCGGCCGGATCGGCCACGTCGAACTTCAAGGTGTGCACCGCGGCGGCGCCCGCCGATTGGGCGGCGGCCCTCGCTTCCTGCGCGGCGGCGTCGTTGCCCGCGTAGGCGATGGCCACTTTCGCCCCGCCCTCGGCGAGCCGGACCACGGCGGCGCGGCCGATGCCGCGAGAACCGCCGGTGACGAGGGCCACCTTGTTCTCGAAGTCCTTGTGCAAGGCGCCCCGTCATAGCAGAAATGCGGCCGCATGCGCATTGGCCCGGCTCCCGAAAACCTGCGAGCGCTCGAATGAAGCGCTGGCGGCTCGCTTGCCTCGCCGCCGCGCTCCTGGTGCTTCTCTTCCACTATCGCCTGGCGCTGCCGGGGCGTGCGCTGGTGGCCAACGACTTTCGTGCGCTCTTCATCGCGCTGCGCGCCGGCCTGCAGAACACGCTCCGCGCCGGCGAGTGGCCCTTCTGGCAGCGCGGGATGTTCATCGGGTATCCCGTCCTCGGCGACATCCAGTTCCAGATCTTCAACCCGCTCACCTGGCTGACGATACCGCTCGCCCCCGCCCGCGGCGTCACCGTGCAGAGCTTGCTCGAGCTGTGCCTGTGCAGCGCCGGCATGGCGTACTGGATGAAGCAGCGCGGGCTGCGCGCCGTCGAGGGCGTGTTCGCGGGCGTCGCATTCGCGCTCTGCCTCAAGCAGACGGTGCACCTGCACCACTGGACCTTCGCCGCTTCGACCTGCGCGTGGCCGTGGATGATGGCGGGCCTCGACGGGCTGGCCAGGGACGGGCGGGCGCGCTTCATCGGGCTGACGGCGCTGGCGACGTGCGGAACGTGGATCGGCAGCTCGCCGCAGATGGCCTGGTTCGGCTCGGCGCTGGCGTTTCTCTACGCGCTGGCGCTCGCGCCGGAGCTTTTCAAGCGCCGGCGCGCGCTCGGCGTGGCGGCGCTGGCCGCGGTGCCGCTCGGGGTCGCGCTCGCCGCGCCGCTCCTTCTCCCGGTGGCGGAGCTTAACGCGCTCGGCCCGCGCGGCGCGGGCGTGACCTACCGGTTCGCCGCCTCCTGGAGCTGGCCAGACCGCTCCGTCTGGGCGGCCATGCTGCTGCCGCGCGCGTGGGGCGGCCGCATCGGCTTCCGCGGCCCGATGAACTACTGGGAGCTGCAGGGCTACTTCGGCCTCCTTCCCATGGCGCTCGCGCTCGCCGCTCCGCTGGGCCGGCGCAAGCTGTGGCTGTTCGCGGCGGTGGCGGCGCTGGGCGTGTGGATCTCGTTCGGCGACTCGTCGTGGCTCGGCCTGCACCGCATCGCGGCGCGCGTGCTGCCGGGCTACGGCAGCTTCCGCAACCCGACGCGCGCGCTGATGCTCTCGGCCTTCTGCATCGCGCTGCTCGCCGCGGAGGGCCTGGCGCGCCTGCGCGAAGAGCCGCGTCTGCGCGCGCGCGTGCTGGCCGGGCTGGGGGCGCTCGCGCTCGGCGTCGCGCTCCTGGCGGCCTTCCCGCAGCGATACTGGGCCGAGGAACTTCGCGCCGACGCCGAGGCGGCCATCTGGCTGCTCGCGGCAGGCGCCGTATGGGCGTATCTCGCGCGCGCCGACGCGCGCTGGGCGGCGATCGCCATTCCGCTCTTTCTCGCCGACGTGGCCGTGCAGACATGGGACGCACCGGAGATCGGCGAGGCCGCCGGAGAAGGCCGGGCGCTCGAGGGCTTCACGCCCTTCGTCCCCGCTGCGCCACAGCCGCGCCGCGTGGCCGTGCTGCTCGACTGGGGCGAAGCGAACAACGCGACGTACGAGCGCGGATGGGAGGGGGTGACGGGCTACGGCCCGACGCCGATCTGGCGCGTCCTCTCGCTCATCCTGGGAACGTGGATGGGCGGTGTGGCGCCTCCGCACCCGCTCGACGACGACGTGAACTTCCCGCGCTTCCGCGCCGAGTCGGGGCTGGCGCCGCTCTTCGGCGCGCCGCTACTCGCCACCAACCGCGACGCCAGCGTCCCGCCCATCGCGCGGGCGGGCGAGGCGCGGCTGTACCACTTTCCGGCGCTGCCGCGGGTGTACTGGACCGGCGCGTGGCGCGCGGCGCCCGACGAGCGGGTGAGCCCGCTCTTGCACCGGGCGGCGAGCGGCTCACTGGCGGCGCTGGCCGAGCCCCTCGAGCGGCCGTCAGGGCCCGAGGCGGGCCCCGTCGCGGCCGAGTCGGTCGAGGTGCGCGCTTCTTCCACGGCCGCCACCATCAACGCCCCGGCCGACGGCGTGGCGGTGATCCTCGATCCGTGGTTCCCCGGCTGGTCGGCCCGCCTGGACGGCCAGCCGGTCACGTTGTCGCGCGCCAACTACGCATTCATGGCCGTGCCGGTGAGCGCCGGTGTGCACAGGCTGGAACTGAGCTATTTTCCTGCGCGTTTCTTGCCCGGCCTCGCCGTCGCGCTCCTCGCCGCCGTCCTTCTCATCGCGACAATGCGACGCGTTGACTTCGGATCCCACGGCGGATATTTTCCGCCGCCCTGAACGGAGCTTGCCCGCCGTGGACTACCTCACCCCGTACCTCCCCGTGCTGGTGCTGCTGCTGCTCGCAGGGGTGCTGTGCGTGGTGATCGGCCTCGCCGCCACTTACCTGGGCCCGCGCCGGATCACCTGGATCAAGGAGAGCGCTTTCGAGTGCGGCTCGCCCTCGACCGGCGACCCGCACGCCCGCCACTCGGTCAAGTTCTACCTGGTCGCGTTGCTCTTCATCGTCTTCGACATCGAGAGCGTGTTCATCTACCCGTGGGGGGCGCTGCTGCGCGACCTGCACAGCGAGGGCCTGGGCTGGTTCGCATATCTCGAGATGATGTCCTTCATGGTCACGCTCGCGCTGGGCCTCGTATACGTGTGGCGCAAGGGCGCGCTGGAGTGGAACACTTGAGCCGCCTCCCCGTCCTCTACCCGGAGGGGCATGTCCCCGAGGGGCCGCACCCGAACCTCCCCGGCGACGAGGCCCACGTCCCCGTGCTGCTCACGCGCCTGGAAGACTCGATCGGCTGGTTCGAGAAGGGCCTCTCCGAGTTATTGGGCTGGGCGCGGAAGAACAGCATCTTTCAATATCCCTTCGTCACCGCCTGCTGCGGCATGGAATACATGTCGGCGATGGCGGGCCGCTACGACATCGCCCGCTTCGGCGCGGAGTTCCCCCGCTTCACGCCGCGCCAGGCCGATCTGTTGATGATCGTCGGCACCATCAACGTGAAGCAGAGCCCGGTGTTGAAGCGCGTCTACGAGCAGATGTGCGAGCCCAAGTGGGTGATGGCCTTCGGCGTCTGCGCCTCGTCGGGCGGCTTCTATGACAACTACGCGACCATGCAGGGCGCCGACCGGGTCATCCCCGTCGACGTCTACGTGCCGGGCTGCCCGCCGCGTCCCGAGCAGGTGCTCGACGGCCTCAAGATCCTGCAGGAGAAGATCCAGACGCAGCGCCACCGCATGGCCACCATGGAGAACGCGCCGGACGTGGAGATCGCGCGGCGCAAGAGCTTCCTCGGCCGGTTTCTGGGGAAATAGGGAGCGATATGTCGCAGGCCCTGGTCGATCTGGTCCGGGAGAAGTTCCCGGCCGCCGTCGCCTCTTCCCACAGCCACCGCGGCGACGAGGTGGTGGTGGTGAAGCGCGAGGGCCTCGTCGAGGTGATCTCGTTCTTGCGCAACGATCCCGCCGCCGACATGAAGCTCCTGCGCCAGATCGCCGGCGTCGACCTGCTCACCTATCGCACCGAGATGTCGGGCGGGGCCGCCCTCTCCTCCATCGAAGTCCCCGAATATGAACTGAAGAAGAAGTCCAAGGTCGAGCCGCGCTACTACGTGGCATACAATCTCTATTCGATCACCCGCAAGAAATCGCTCTGCGTGCGCGTCGAGCTGCGCTCCGACGACGTGAAGGTGCCGTCGATCGCTTCCTTGTATCGCACGGCCGATTGGTGGGAGCGATACGTCTACGACATGTTCGGGTTCGAATTCACCGGCCATCCCGATCTGCAGCGGCTCTTGCTCTATCCCGAATTCGTCGGCCATCCGTTGCGCAAGGACTATCCGGTGCGCAAACGCCAGCTCCTCGTGCCCGAGCTGGATTTCCCCGACCTGATTCGCGGGCCGGGCCCCGGCCCCGGCGGGGCGGGCGTGCCGATGAGCCAGACGCACGTGGGCCGCCAGACAGTGGATCCCGACGTCTATGACTGAACCCCACGACCCGCTCACGCTGGAGAGCGACCTTCCCACCTCGCTCATGACGGTCAACCTGGGGCCGTCGCACCCGGCCATGCACGGCACGGTGCGGCTCACCGTCACGCTCGACGGGGAGACCATCGTCGAGGCGGTCCCCGAGATCGGCTTTCTGCACCGCGGGTTCTCCAAGAGCTCCGAGAACAGCACCTGGCACCAGGTGCTGCCCTATACCGATAGATTGAACTATGTATCGCCGATATTGAACAACGTCGGATATATCCTCGGCGTCGAGAAGCTCATCGGCGTCAAGGACACCGAGCGCAGCCAGTATCTGCGCGTGCTGGCGGGAGAGATTTCACGCATCGCCGATCACTTGACGTGCGTCGGCGCCATCGGCCTGGAGCTGGGCGCGTTCACGGTCTTCCTCTACGCCATCGAAGCGCGTGAATTGCTCTGGGACCGCATCTCGGAATTGACCGGCGCCCGCGTCACCACCTCGTGGACGCGGGTGGGCGGGGTTGCCACCGACATGCCGCCCGGCTGGGAGCAGAAGCTGCGCGACTGCCTGCCGCGCGTGCTCGAGCTGACCCACGAGATCGACGTGCTGCTCACGCGCAACCGCATCTTCGTCGACCGCACTCGCAACGTCGGCGTCATCTCCGGCGAGGAGGCCGTCGACTGGGGCTTCACCGGCCCCTGCCTGCGCGCCTGCGGCGTGAACTACGACGTGCGCAAGGCGCATCCCTATCTCGTCTATGATCGGATGGACTTCGAAGTGCCGCTCGGCTCGCGGGGCGACACGTACGACCGATATATCCTGCGGCTGGAAGAGATCCGTCAATCGCACCGCATCGTCCTGCAATGCCTCGAGCAGATGCCCCCCGGGCCGATCATCATCGACGATTGGCGCTACGCGCTTCCGCCCAAGAAGGAAGTCTTCGGGTCGATCGAAGGCGTGATGGCGCATTTCAAGTTGATCATGGAAGGCATCATGGTCCCGGCCGGCGAGGTTTACGTCTATACCGAGGGTGCCAACGGGGAGCTGGGTTTCCATATCATCAGCAACGGCACGGGAAAGCCGTACGCGATCCAGGTGCGCGGGCCGGGACTCCCCATCCTCAGCGCGCTCCCGCGGCTCATCAAAGGCCACGCCGTGGCCGACCTGATCCCCATCTTCGACTCCATCAACATGATCGGCGGCGAGGTCGAGCAATGAAGGTCTTCGTCGACGGCGCCGAGGTGGAGGCCGACCCGCGCGACAACCTCATCGAGGCGGCGCGCCGCATCGGGGTGGCGATTCCATACTTCTGCTATCACCCGCGGCTCTCCATCGCCGGGCAGTGCCGCATGTGCCTGGTGGAGACGAGCGACGCGCCCGGCCGGCTCGTGCCGGGCTGCCAGGTCAGGGTCAAGGAGGGACTCAAGGTCGTCACCACCAGCCCCGCCGTGAAGGAGAACCAGCGCGGCTGCATGGAGTTCCATCTCATCAATCACCCGGTCGATTGCGCCATCTGCGATCAATCGGGCGAATGCAAGCTGCAAGACTATTACATGGAGTACGACCACCAGCCCTCGCGCATCCGCACCGACAAGCTCAACAAGCCGAAGCGCGAGATCTTCGGGCCGCTGGTGGTCTATGACGCCGAGCGCTGCATCATGTGCACACGCTGCGTGCGCTTCATGGACGAGATCGCGCTCGAGCCGCAACTCGCCGTCGTCGACCGCGGCTCGCACTCGCTCATCAGCACCTTCCCCGGCCAGCCGCTCGACAGCAAATACTCGGGAAATACCGTCGATATCTGCCCGGTCGGCGCTCTATTGAACCGCGACTTCCGCTTCCAATCGCGTGTCTGGTTCGTCAACAAGAGCCCGGCCATCTGCACCGGCTGCAGCAACGGGTGCAACGTCTACGCGGAGAGCCGCGGCAACGTGATGTATCGCTTGCTGCCCCGCCGCAACGAAGAGGTCAACCAGGTCTGGATGTGCGACGAGGGCCGGCTCACTTATCACCAGACCAACGAGAAGCGCGTCGAGTGGGCGCAGGGCGGCGGCGTTGCCAAGGCCGTCGAGCTGCTCCAGCCCGTGGTGGGTAAGCCGGGCATCGGCATCGCCGTCTCCGCGCAATGCACCAACGAAGAAGCGGCCGCGGCTTTCCAGCTTGGCGCGCATCTCGGCGCGGAGCATTATTTCCTCGCGGCAAGGCCGCCGGGCGAGGACGACGACTTCCTCATCCGCGGCGACAAGAACCCCAACACGCGCGGCGTGCGACTGGCCGCCCAGGCCTTCGGCGTCCGGCTGGAAGAGCCGAGCGGCATCGGCCAGGTCAAGGCGCTCATCGCCTTCCGCACCGACGGGCTGCCGGCCGACCTCCTCGAGCGCCTCGAGATCTTCGTCGCCATCGCGCAGAACGAGGGCACCGAGGCCCACGTCACGCTGCCGTGCAAGAGCGTCTACGAGCAGGACGCGACGCTCGTCAACTGGTACGGCCGCCTCCAGCGCACCTGGGAGTCGGTCCCCGCGCCGCGCGGCGAGACAGCGCCGGGCTGGGTCTGGGCCGAGCGCCTCCTCACCGGCCTGAGCGGGACGCACGGGTTCCACAGCGCGGCGGCGGCCTTCGACGCGCTGGCGCAGCGCTCTCCTCGCCTCTCCGGCCTGGGCTTCGACCAGATCCCCGACGACGGCATCGTGCTCGAAGGAGAAACGCCCAGCCAGTGGCCGAAGCGCGCCCCGCGTCCCGGAGGTCCGCGATGAGCGAAACCCCCGTCGCGCGGCTCGCCTCGGAGGACTTCGGGCCGGCCGTCACTCGCAAGCCCGACTACGCCCGCTGGCTCTTGACCACCATCGCCGGCTCCGCTGCATTCATCGGCTTGTTGCTCTTCGTCTCCTGGGCGCTGCTCGCCATCGTGCAGCTCTTCGCGCGCCTCGACGCGAGGCCGTTCGGGCTCGGGCAGGCCATCGGCAGCATCATCGCGCTCATCCTCGTCCTGGTGATGGTCACCGCCACGCTCCTCACCATGGCCGACCGGAAATGGTCGGCGCTGATGCAGGACCGCGTCGGCCCCAACCGCGCCCGCCTCAGCATCATCCCCGGCCTGCGCGACAAGCCGCTCAAGGGCATCCCGCACATCCTCGCCGACGTCCTCAAGATGCTCTTCAAGGAGGACTTCATCCCCGAGGGCGCGGTCGACAACAAGGTCCTCTTCAACCTCGCGCCGCTGCTCGCCTTCGGCCCGGCGTTCATGCTCTTCGCCATCGTCCCCGTTTCGCCCGAGGTGACCTTCTGGGGGCAGCGCATCCAGCTTCAAGTGGCGCGCGTCGACTGGGGGATCCTCTACGTCTTTGCGCTCGCCTCCATCGCCGTCTTCGGCACGGCGCTGGCGGGCTGGACCTCCAACAACAAGCTGGCGCTTTTGGGCGGCCTGCGCGCCTCCGCGCAGCTGGTCAGCTACGAGGTGACGCTGGGGCTCACGCTGGTGGGCGCGTTCATCGTCTTCGGCACGCTGCGCCTCGACACCATGGCGCTTGCGCAGGGGATGGGCGAGTCGTCCATTCGCGCCGCCGTCACGCTGGCGAGCCGCGCGGGCGACTGGCTGCTGCGCGACGACTCGGTGATGTTCGGCTGGCTGCCTTCGTGGGGGCTCATCTTCCAACCCGTCGGCGCCATCCTCTTCCTGGTGGCGGGGCAGGCCGAGATCAAGCGCGCGCCCTTCGACACGCCCGAGGGCGAGAGCGAGATCATCGGCTATTTCCTCGAGTACTCGGGCCTCAAGAGCGGCCTCTTCCTCATCGCCGAGTACGCCGAGACGGTGGTCGTGGCGGGCATCGTGACCACCATCTTCCTCGGCGGCTATCACCTGCCGTGGGTCGAGCCCACGCTGGTGCGGCTCTTCGACCACTTCCTCGGGATCTCCGGCTTCTCCTGGCTCGCGGTCTTCCAGGTCTTCACCTTCATCGTCAAGATGCTCTGCATCATCTGGGTGATGTTCGTCGTGCGCTGGGCGTTTCCGCGCTTCCGCTACGACCAGATCATGCGGCTTGGGTGGAAGATGATGCTCCCCGTCTCGCTCGCCAACGTGGCTCTGACCGCCGGCATTTTCCTCTGGGCGGGCCGTGAGGGCCTGGCCTGGATGGGCGCGGTGGAGTGGCTCGGCATCCTCGCCTTCATCGCCTTGTCAGCCCGTGCGCCACAGGAACCCCCCCATGCCACAGCCCACTGATCTCAGCTTCGGCGAGCGGCTCTACATCCGCGAGGCCGTCAAGGGCATGGCGGTCCTCGCCCGGCATTTCTGGCGCAACCTGTTCGGCTACCGCGACCCCAACCCCGACGTGCTCCTGCGCAAGGGGCCGGGCGTCAACCTCGTCACCACCATCAACTATCCCGAGGAGCGCCAGCCGTACCCGCCGAGTTATCGCGGCATGCACCGCCTCATCCCCCGGCTCGACGGAAAGCCGCGCTGCGTGGCCTGCTACATGTGCGCCACGGCGTGTCCGGCGCAGTGCATCTATATCGAGGCGGGTGAGTACGACGACGAGGCGATCGAGAAGTACCCGGTGCGCTTCGAGATCGACGAGCTGCGCTGCATCGTCTGCGGCTTCTGCGTCGAGGCGTGTCCCAAGGACGCCATCCGCATGGACACCGGCACCCACGCGCCCGCCGTCTTGTCACGCCCGCTGGCGGTCTTCGACAAGGAAGCGCTGCTCAAGGGGCCCGCCGTCGAGCACCCGAGCGACGTGCTCACCTATCGGGTGCCGCTCAAGACGGTCCCTCGCGGGGACTAGCGGCCTGCTCCTGCGCCAGAAGGATCCGATCGTAGCGGCGGACGAAGGGCCACCAGATGGCCAGCGCCACGGCGAGGTTGGTGAATTGCAGCACCAGAGCACGCGGGTCGCCGCCGCTCGAGAGGTACGCGCCGACGGGGGCGGGCAGCGTCCACACCACCTCGATGTACGGAGGCCTGACGAGGCCGGAGTGCATCGCCAGCCAGGTCAGCACCACCATGACGGCGGGCGCGAGCACGAAGGGCGGCGCGAGCTTGCCGTTCATCACCACCGGCGTGCCGAAGATCAGGGGCTCGTTGATGTTGAAGATGGCCGGCACGATGCCGGCACGCCCCACCAGCCGAAGCTGCTTCGACCGGGCGAAGAGGAGCAGGATGGCGAAGGCCAGCGTCGCGCCCGAGCCGCCTTGCCAGACGAACCAGATGAAGAACTCCTGGGTGAACACGTGGGGCGGCGGCTGGCCGGCGCTGACCGCCGCCATGTTTTCGGCCAGCGCGGCGAGCCAGAGCGGCCTCACCGCCGCCAGCACCGAGAGGCCGTGTACCCCGACCATCCACAGGCCGCTGTCGATGAGCACCACGATGAGCACGGCGGCGAGCGAGTCACCCCCGATGAGCAGCGGCCGGAAGATGGCAGCGATGCCGCCGATCAAATCGATGCCCAGCACGTGAACCACGCACCAGACCAGCACCACGCAGGTCACGGTGGGGAGGAGCGCGGCGAAGCTGCGCACCACCACGTCGGGCGCGCCGCCGTGCATCCGGATGCCCCACTTGCGCCGGCCGAAGAACGCGATGGTCTCGACGGCGAAGATGGCCGCCGCGAAGGCCGGGAAGAGGCCCGCGGCCCCCAAAGTGGACATGGCCAGCATCTTGTTGACGGGGTGTTGCGCGACGAGAAAGACGGCCAGCGCGGTGGTCGCGCCGGCGACGGGGTCGACCTCTCGCCGGCGCGCCAGCGATAGCGCCGTGGCCGTGCAGACGTAGATCGAGACCAGCCCCGCGCAGGCCGCGTATCCCGCCAGGAGGGTCGGCGCGGGGGGGAGCACGCGCGAGAGAGCCGGCCAGGGCGGCTGGCCCAGCAGGAGAAAGAGGCTCCCCAAAAGGATGAGCGGCAGGCTGCCCACCACGCCATCCCGGACCGCCTGGAGATGTGGCTGCTTCCCCAGGGCACTGCCGAGGGCGTGAAGCCTTTCCCGCACCGCCGCATTCTCGGTCCTCGGCGAAAATAAAAAAAATTATTTTTTTTGCGGGTCGTGAACGCGAGAGATCTCGGGCTGTTTGACACGTTGGGTCGAGCGCGTTACTCAGCGCCCACCGGAGGAACGGGCTTTCCTATGACGACGGTCGTAATGCCCCAACTCGGGGAATCGGTAGTGGAGGGGACGGTTGTGCGCTGGATCGCGCGGCCCGGCCAGCGCGTCGAGCGCGATGAGCCGCTGGTGGAGATCGCGACCGACAAGGCCAACACCGAGGTGCCCTCGCCCACCTCGGGCGTGCTGGTCGAGCAACTGGCCAAGGAAGGCTCCGTCGTTCCGGTGGGCGCTGCGCTCGCGCGCCTCGACGAAGCGGGCGCACCTGCCTCCGCGCCATCGGCGCCGGCCGTGCCATCGGCGCCAGCCGCGCTCAAGCCCGCCGCACAGCCGGCCGGCGGCAACGATGGCGTGCGCGCCAGCCCGGTGGGGAGGAACGTCGCGCAGGAGCACGGGATCGATCTGAACAAGGTGCCCGGCTCGGGCGCCGGGGGCCGCATCACCAAGGCCGACGTGATGAATTTCGTCGAGAAGGGCGCCACCACGCCGGTGGCCCCGCCGCCCCCGACAGCGCCTCCGCCGGTTGCGCCCGTCTACTCGCAGCCGCCGCAGATCAGCATGCCGCCACCCTCGGGCTATACCGGATTCGGGCCGGTCGCCATCACGCTGCGCGCCTACAAGCCGCCGCGCTACACGCCCAAGGAGGGGGACCAGGTCATCCCCTTCGACCAGCGCCGCCGGCTCATCGCCGAGCACATGGTCTACTCGAAGGTGACGAGCCCGCACGTGCCGTGCACGGCCGAAGTGGACATGACCAACCTCACGCGCCTGCGCGAGGAGTGGAAAAAGGCCAAGGAGACCGGCGGCCGCGCCCCCAGCTTCCTCGTCGGCGTGTGCCGCGCCACCGTGCAGGCGCTGGCGGAGTTCCCGCGGCTCAATGCCGTGGTGCAGGACGAGACGATCATCCTGCGCAAGGACATCAACCTCGGCGTCGCCGTCGAGACCGACAAAGGCCTGCTGGTGCCGGTGATCCGCAAGGCAAACGAGAAGAGCGTGCTGGGGCTGTCGCGCGCGCTCGACGATCTGGCTGCCCGCGCCCGCAGTGGGAAAGTCACTGCCGACGAGCTGTCGGGTGGCTCGTTCACCATCTCCAATCCCGGCCTCCAGGGCAACCTCTTCGGCGCGGCCATCATCAACCAGCCCCAGGTGGGTATCGTGCGCATGGGCGAGATCGTCAAGCGGGCCGTGGTGCGCCAGATCGAAGGCGAGGACGCCATCATCATCCGGCCGATGATGTACCTGACGCTCTCTTACGATCACCGCGTCATCGACGGTGTGACGGGCAACGGCTTTCTGCACCGCGTGCGCGAGCTGATCGAGGCCGCCCAGTTCACGCTCTAGAATCACCACGGGGGCTTGTCGGGATATTTCCCGGTCCGCAGCTTGATCGACAAGTAGGCTTTGCCGCGCCACTCGATGATCGCCAGGTCCTTCGACCCGTTCGTGGCCTGATACATCTCGTCCACCAGCTCGGACGGCATGGTGTCGGGGTGTCCGAGACGGATCATCTCGGCCTCTGCCGGTGGTTGCTTCCGCGGTCTCTGTTTCTCGAGCCATTCGATATCCTCGCGGCTCGCCACCCCGAACATCTCGTGGTCATGCCTTGCGACCAGCAGCCGCTCCTCCCCGCGGGCCACCGCGTTGGCGATCTCCTTCAGGTGAACTCGAAAATGGGACATGCTCACACAGGTTTTTGCCATGCCCGAACCCTGCCACACGGGTCTGACATCGCCTGGCGGTCCGTCGAAAAAAAATAATTATTTTTTTCCTGGGGTCAGTGGGCCTGGAGCATGGAGAGGAAGTCGGCGGGGCCGCGGGCGTTGACGACGCGCGCCTTCTCCGTCCAACCCCGCCGCGCGGTACCGACGGCATAGTGAAGGTTCTCCAGCTCGCGAGTCGAGTGCGCGTCGACCGACAGGGAGATTTTGGCGCCGTGCTTGCGCGCGACGCGCAGGAGGTCGGCGCTGAAGTCGAGCCGGTGGGGCGTCCCGTTGCACTCGATGGTCACGCCGCGCTCGGCGGCGAGCGCGATCAGCTCCTCCCATCGCGCCGGCATCGGGTCGCGATCACCCAGGTAACGGCCCGTCGGATGGCCCCAGATGCGGCAGAGAGGGTGCATGAGCGCGCGGCGGATGCGCTCGGTTTGGCGCGGTTCGTCGAGCTTGAAGCGCTGGTGCACCGAGCAGATGACCACCTCGAGCTTTTCGAGGATGTCGTCGGGCCAGTCGAGCGAGCCATCCTCGAGGATGTCCACCTCGCTCCCGCGCAGGATGCGGATGTCCGGGTAGCGCTCCTGCACCTGGGCGATCTCGTCCCACTGCTGGCGGAGGCGATCCAGATCGAGCCCGTTGGCGTAGTGGGCGGCGCGCGAGTGGTCGGTGACGGTGATGAATTGCCCGCCGAGGGCGCGGGCCGCGGCGACCATCTTCTCGATGGAGGCATTCCCGTCGGACCACGTCGAGTGACAGTGGACGAACCCGCGCACGTCCGACAGCTCGACCAGCTCGGGCAGCCCCGGCCCCGCGGCCAGTTCCAGCTCGCCCAGGTCCTCGCGCAACTCCGGCGGGACGGGCTTGAGACCGAGCATCTGGTACAACTCTTCCTCGCTCGAGGGCTGCAGCGCTTCGCCGCCCTCGATTCGCGCAAGTCCGTACTCGGAAATGCTGAGCCCCTTGGTGCGCGCGATACCGCGCAGCTTCACGTGGTGCTGCTTGCTCCCGGTGAAGTGGTGCAGGGCGGTGGCGAACTGCGCCTCGGTCACCACGCGCAAGTCGGCCTGGAGGCCCTCGCGCATGCGCACCGAGCACTTGGTTCCGCCGCGAGCGAGGATCTCCGCCACGCCCGGCGCGGTGGCAAAGACCTCCATGACCGCCTCGACGGGCCCGGCGGCGGCGGCGACGATGTCGATGTCCGCGTTGGTCTCGGCATAGCGGCGGATGCTGCCCGCGATCTCCGCCCGGACCACCCCCGGCGCCGAGCGCACCAGCTCGAGCAGCTTTTCGGCCAGCGGCCGCGTCTCCCACAGGGGCCGCCTCGCGCCCTGCCGCGCCCGCAGCTTGGTGATGCCCTCGAGGATCTGCTGCTCGGTCTTCTCGCCGAATCCCTTGAGGCCGCGCACCCGCCCCTCGCGCGCCGCCTTCTCCAGATCGTCCAGCGAGGTCACGTCCAGCTCGTGGATGAGCGCGACCGCCTTGCGCGGCCCGAGCCCCGGGATCTGCACCAGGTCGAGCGCGCCGTGGGGAAATTCGCGCCGCAGCTCTTCGAGGTAGCGAAGCGACCCCGTACGCACCAGCTCGGTGACCTTTTGGTCGATGGCTTTCCCCACGCCGGACAGCTCGGACAGCGTCCCGTTCTTGACTCGCTCGTAGAGCCCGCCGGGAGCGGCCGGGTCGGGCGGAAGCCCCTCGAACGCGTCCGCCGCCAGGTCGTACGCGCGCACCTTGAAGGTATTTTCGCCCTTGAGCTGCAGTAGCTGCGAGATTTCTCGCAAAAGCGCCGCCACCTCGCGACCGGTCATTGCACAATGATAGCAGTCGTCTTAGCTTCCAGCTCCGATGGAGACCCAGCAGACTGCCGAGCCCTCGCGTCCCGCCGAGCCGTCCAACGTCGTCCTGCAGCGATTCTTCGAGAGCAGCGAGGCCGCGCGCCGGGCCGCCGCCCCGCTCAAGAAGGACGCGGAGGTGGGCGTCCGCTTCACCGACGTCCCCGGCGAATTTCACTTCAAGGTCGTCGAGGGGAAGCCTCGCTTCCTCGATGGGAAAGCCAAGGAGCCGGATTTCGAGCTGACCATGGCGCCCGGCGCGGTGAGCGCGATTGCCGCGCAGCCCAACGCCGACGTGGGCGACCTGGGCATCTTGTTCTTCAGCCACATGGTCGCCCGGGACCCGGCGACGAAGATCGGCGTCAAGCTTCACAGCGGCCTTTTCCGCCTCACCATGCGTGGGTGGCTGGGCGTCATGGCGTTGGGCGGCGGCAAAGTCGTGGGCTGGCTGGCGATGAAGGGACTCAAGGGCCCCTCGGCGATCGCCAGCGCCGTCACGCGGCTGCGCAAGGGCTGATGGTTGCGGCCCCGTCGGGGTTCCGGTAAGCCTGCCAGCCGTGACTGACGGGCTGCTCGTGATCACCACGCTCCCCAACGCCGACGCGGCGGCCGAACTGGCCAAGAACGTCGTGGGCGAGCGTCTGGCGGCTTGCGCCAACCTGATTCCCGCGCTGCGCTCGATCTACAAGTGGCAGGGCAAGGTGCAGGACGAGAACGAGGTGCTCGTCCTCTTCAAGACGCGCCAGGAGCACTACGAAAATCTCAAGTCGCGCATCCTCGAGCTACACCCCTACGAAGTGCCCGAGGTGCTGGCCATCCCTGTGGAGCAGGGCTACGCCGCCTACCTGGACTGGCTGGCTGCCGAGACCGGCTAAGAAAAAACATTTTTTTTTCGATCACTTTTTGAACAGGGCGTCGAGGGCGGCCAGGGCCTTGGTCCGTGGATCCTCCTCCCGCGGCCCCCGCTCCCCCTTCTTGAACACGAAAAACTCGCAGGCGTTGGCCCGCTCCTTGTCGGCGGGCGGCTCGGCCTGCGGCTCGCGGCATCCGTAGCGCATGCTCTCGTCGTAGGCGTGGCAGCTGAGGCACGCGTGCAGCGCGGCGTGGCAGTGCGGGCACTCGTCGCGGCGCCCCGCCGACCCGGTCACGCCCAGGTCGATCTCTTTCCTGCACGCATGACACACGAACATTCCCGCATATCTTGCCCCTGCTCCGGCTCTGACGCTACGCTGATAGGCGGCATCCTCGTCCGGCCAGCCATGCGCCAACCGATCAAGTTCGGGAAATACCTGCTCCTCGAGCGTATCGCCGTCGGCGGGATGGCCGAAGTATTCGTCGCCAAGGCGTTCGGCGTGGAGGGGTTCGAGCGCCTCCTGGCCATCAAGAAGATCCTCCCTACCATGGGGGAGGACGCCGAGTTCATCTCCATGTTCGTGGACGAGGCGCGCATCGCCGTCCAGCTCTCGCACGCCAACATCGTCCAGGTCCTCGAGTTGGGGAAACACGACGAGAGCCTCTACATCGCCATGGAGTACATCTCCGGCCGCGACGTCAGGCAGCTCCTGGAGCGCTTCCGCAAGCGCCAACAGCCCATGCCCATCCCCCAGGCGGCGCTCATCGTCGCGGAGGTGTGCGAGGCGCTCGACTACGCGCATCGCAAGCGCGACGCGCGCGGGCAGGCGCTGGGTATCGTCCACCGCGACGTCTCGCCGCAGAACGTGCTGGTGAGCTTCGAGGGCGAAGTGAGGCTCATCGACTTCGGCATCGCCAAGGCCGAGAGCCGGCTGCAGAAGACGCAGGCGGGCATCCTCAAGGGCAAGTTCAGCTACATGTCGCCCGAGCAAGTGAAGGGCCAGGCCGTTGACGGCCGCAGCGACGTCTTCGCCGCCGGCATCCTGCTCTGGGAGCTGGTCTGCGGCGAGAAGCTCTTCACCGGCGACAGCGACTTCGCCATCCTCGAGAAGGTGCGCAACGGCCTCGTGCCGGCGCCGCGCTCGGTGAGGCGCACCTGTCCGGAGGCGCTGGAGAAGGTCATCCTCAAGGCACTCTCCACCGATCCCCGCGAGCGCTACCAAACCGGCAGCGACCTGCACGACGACCTGATGCGCTTCACCATGGTCGGCGACATGATGTACGGCTCGCGCCAGCTCGCAGGTTGGATGCGCGAGGAGTTCCGCGCCGAGTGGGAGAAGGAGCAGGCGCGCCTGCGCAGCTGGCTGGGCGTCCAGGACGAAACGAGCGAAGTGACGCCGGTCGATCCGGCCTACGCCGTGAGCGAGCAGTCCAACGAGCCGACACAGCAGTGGCGCATCGCCGCCGACAAGGACACTCTGGCGGTCCCGGGCGACATCGCGCGGGAGCCGCCCACCCTGAAGATGGACGGGCAGCCCGCGCTGCAGCCGGCGCAGGTCCGCAAGGGGGGGAAGAAGCGATCTCAGCGGCGGATGCTCCTCGTCGTCGGCGTGCCTCTGCTCCTCGCGCTCGCCGGCGGGCTGCGGTTCATGCTCGCAGACGAGGTCGAGGTGCGGCGGCCGGGGAAGGTGATCGTCGCGCCAACGTTAACCGAGGCCAGTGCGGTCCCGTCCGACGGCTTGGGCTACCTGACGGCGGCCACCAAGCCGGCCGCGCGTCTGACCATCGACGGCCGCGATACGGGCCGCTGGACGCCGATCCCCCCCGCCAACCCCATCGCGCTGCCGGCCGGCGCGCACACCGTCGTCTTCGAAACGGCCAACGGAAAGCGCGTCGAAGAGCAATTCCAGATCGAGGCCGGAAAGACCTCCCGCCTCATCCGATCGCTGCCGTGAAAAAAAAATAATTATTTTTTTTCCGTGGGTGGAGCAGGGCGGATGTAGAGCCGCTGTTCCGCCTCGTGGAAGCCGTGGCCCGCGAAAAAAGCGTGCAGATCCCCGGGGATCGCCGCTAGGTTCACCTCGACGCGTTTGCAGCCCAGGGCCTCCGACCGCCGCAGCGCCTGCGTGAGAAGGTCGTCGCCGATGCCCTTGCGGCGCTGTTCGGGCGCCACCAGGAAGAGATCGATGCACGACACGCGCCCGCCCAACTGGAGCTGGGGCCGATGCGACATGGTGATGATCCCGTAGAGCCGCGAAAACGCCGCCGCGTCGTGGGCGACGAAGCACTCGACCTCGGGGTGTTGCACGATCCAGGAGACGGCCAGCTCCTGATCGTTCGCGGGAACGATCCACCCGTCCGCCGCCAACAGCTTGAAGGCGGCGTCACGATCGCCGCGCTTCAAAGGGCGGATGCGGTAATGCTTGCGGTCGGGGACCGGCGGCTGTGTCGGGACGGGCACTGGCCCGGGTTACTTCTTGGCCATCTTCAAGGCGAGCTCAGCGTCGATGACCTGCTTGAATGACTCGAAGGGAACCGCGCCCACCACTTTGCGGCCGTTGATGAAGAAGGTCGGCGTGCCGTTCGCGCCCAACGCGCTGCCGGCGTTCATGTCGGCCTGGATGGCGGCCTGGGCGCGGTGCGCCTCGACCGAGGCCTTCCACTTGCCCATGTCGAGCCCGATCTCCTTCGCCACCCGCTCGTAGTACGCGGGCGAGAGCTGGCCCTGGTTCTCGAACAGCTTGTCGTGCATGGCCCAGAACTTGTCGTTGCCCTGCTCGTACGCGGCCATCGCGGCCTCGGCGGCGGGCATGGCGTTGGGGTGGAACGAGAGCGGCTGGTTCTTCCAGGCGATGCGCACCTTGCCCTTGTACTCGCTCTCGATCTGCTTGAGCGTCGGCTCGACGCGGCTGCAGAAGGGGCACTGGAAGTCCGACCACTCGACGATGGTGATGGGCGCGGACTTCGGCCCGCGCACCGGCGCCTTGCCGACCTGCACGTCGACCTTGGCGTCCGGCGCCGGCGGAGCGCCGGCGGGAGCAGCCGCGCCCGCCGACTTGACGTTCTCCGCCACCAGGGTCGCATAGAGCTTGTCCTGCCTAGTGCCCTTCTTGAGCAGCTCGTCGGCCTTCTTGATCTGCTCGTCGATCACCGGCTTGAAGGTGTCGAACGGCATGGCGCCCGAGATGAACTTCCCGTTGACGAAGAACGAGGGCGTGCCGTCCGCGCCCACCGACTGGCCGTAGCTGCTGTCCTTCGCGATGAGCGCAGCGATTTCCGCCGAGTCCTTGTCGCGGCGCCAGCGATTCAGGTCGAGGCTGATCTGCTTCGCCCACTCCTCGTATCTGGCGTCGGACAATTCCTCTTGATGCTGGAACATGAGGTCGTGCATCTGCCAGAACTTGCCCTGCTTGGCGGCGGCCATGGCGGCTTTGGCGGCGGGCATGGCGTTGGGATGGAAGCCGAGCGGCTCGTTGCGCCAGACGATGCGCACGTCGTCCTTGTAGGCGTCGAGGATCTGCCTCAGCGTCGGCTCGACGCGGCTGCAGAAGGGGCACTGGAAGTCCGACCACTCGACGATGGTCACCTTCGGCTTCTTCGCTCCGATCCACGGGCCCTCGCCCGGATCGACGTTGCGCGCCTGGGGCGGCGGCGGGGCCGGCGGCTGCTGCTGCGGCTGGGGCGCCGGCTGCGTCATGCCGTCCTTGACGAGATTCTCGTACAGGTCGCGCCGCGAGACGCCGCTGGCGAGCACCTGGTTGGCGCGGTTGAGTTGCGCGTCGATGATGGTCTTGAAGCTTTCGTACGGCATGGCGCCCGAGACGCGAGCGCCGTTGATGAAGAAGTGGGGCGTGCCGTTGGCGCCCAGCCGCGCGGCCTGCGTCTGGTCGTTGCGGATGACATCGTCCACTTCCGGCGAGTTCACGTCGCGGCCGAACTTTTCCATGTCGAGGCCGATGTCGCGCGCCATCTGCTCGACCTTGGCGCGCTGGAGCGCGTCGGCCTGGCGTGAGTTGTTGGCGTCGAAGAGCTTGTCGTGCATCTGCCAGAACTTGCCCTGGCGCTGCGCCGCGATGGCCGCCTTGGCGGCGAAGGGCGCGTCGGGGTGCATGGGGAGCGGGTTGTGCTTGAAGACGAAGCGCACGTCGGAGCCGTAGCCGCGCTCGATCTGCTGCAGCGTCTCGATGACGCGGCCGCAGAAGGGACACTGGAAGTCCGACCACTCGACGATGGTCACCTTGGCGTCGGCGTCGCCCTTTTGCGGGGCGTCGCCGAGGGCGACCTTGAAGATCTGATCCGATCCGGGCACGGCCGGGGCGTTATTGACGGCCTGGGCCTGCTTGATGGGCGCCGCCACCGACCCGCGCGTGCCCACGCGTTGGCCCACCGCGAACCCGAGAATCGTGCAGACGGTGCAGGCGCCGATGAATGCGCTCCAATTGCTCTTCACGTGTCTTCCCCTTGTAGAAACGGCGCGGACGCTAGCACGACCGCATGCAACAAAGAACAGCCAGCGCGGTGGCCTCATTCCGACGGGCTGCTTGACAGCCAGCCCGGCGTGCGCTTGATAACCGCATCCACCCGCGGGCAGGCTGCCCGCCTTTTCCGAGGTGTTCCATGAAGAAGCTGCTGCTCGCGCTAGCTGCCTTCGCGTTCCTCGCCGCTGCCCAGGTCAAGGCGGACGACCCCCCGAAGGCGGAGAAGAAGATGAAGAAGAAGGGCAAGAAGGGCAAGAAGGCCAAGGCCGACATGGAGAAGAAGACCGACGCGCCGCCGCCGGCCCCGAAGTAGGCTTTTGGCTTTAGAGCGCGCGCCGCCAGACGATCTGGGCGGCGCGCGCCAATACTTTTTGACCCAGGCGATCCGCCGACGTCGCGTCCGCGCAGGTCGCCACCAGCCGCAGCAGCGTGCCTTCCGGCTGGATCTTCACCCAGTAGACTTCCGGCTCCGAGGCAGTCCGGTCGAGCCCCTCGTACCCGTGCGCCACGGCGAGGAGCGCCTTGCCCACCAGCTCGACGTCCCCCGCCGGCGGAACCAGCACCTCCACCCGCGCCACCTTCGACACGCCGCCCATGGTGAGGTTCTTGATCACCTCGTTGGAGAGGGTGTCGTTGGGGATGATGAGGCGCTTGCCGTCGCCGAGTCGCAGCACCGTGAAAAGCAGGTGGATGTCCTCGACCACGCCGCGGTCGCCGCGCACCTCGATGTCGTCGCCGATGCGGATGGGTTGCGCGATGGAGATGGTCAGGCCGGCGATGGCGTTTCCCAGCGTGCCGCGCGCCGCGAACCCGACGATGAGTCCGGACAGTCCCGCCGAGGCCAGCAGCCCCGCCGAGAGCACGCGCAGCTCGGGAAACTGCGTCAGCGAGAAGCCGAGTGCCGCGAACCAGATGACGAAGTTCCCCACCCGGCGTGTGAGCGCCAGCTGCGTGGCGGTCTCGGGCAGAAGCGTCCCGCGCGCGCGTTGTCGCTCGAGGGTGCGCTTGATGGTGAGGTTGAGGAAGCGCGACGCCGCGCTGGCCATCGCCAGCAGCACCGCCGCCGTGACGATGTGGCGGAGCTCGAGGCTCTTCAGGAACAATGGCATGGGGCAGGGATGTTGATCCGGCGCCCCGATCCGTCAAGATGGAAACCATAGTGAACGAGCCCATACGACCAAATCGCCTCCGACCGGTCTGGCTGGTCGCGGCCTGCGCCGCGGCCGGCATCTGCTTCGCGGCGCGCGCCCAGCAGAAACCCGGCGCCACGCCACCCGCACAGCCCGTGCCGGAGGCGGCCGACGCACCCCAGAGCACCCCAGGCCAGGAACCCGGCGAGCCCGACGAGATGGACCAGGCCGCGCTGGAGCGCGCCGTCACCGAAGCGCAGGCCGAGTCGCTCGAGGCGGACGCCGGCGTGCCCGCCCAGGTGCTGGAAGTGCCGGCCGCCGCCGCCAACGCGGTAGTGCAGCACAGCGACCACGTGCAGGGGTTTGCGCTCTGGCGCAAGGCGAAGCTGGAAAAGGACTTCTACTTCGCTCCCACCGACGACGGGCAGAAGGTGCGGTTCTCCATCGATCCCCACCTGCAAGGGCAGATGCAAAAGCTGCTCAAGATGTACCGGCCCGTCGGTGGCGCACTGGTCGCGCTCGACCCAAAGACCGGCAAGGTGCTGGCCATGGTGGAGCAGGGCGACGGCAAGTGCACCAAGGCCCTTTATCCCGCCGCCTCGATCTTCAAGATCATCACCGGCGCGGCGCTGCTCGAGAAGGGCGTCTTGCCCGACGACCAGACCTGCTACCACGGCGGCATGCACGGCCTGGTGGGCAAGTTGCTGCAGGACAAGCCGCGCCTCGACCGCCGCTGCCTCTCGCTCAGCATGGCGCTGGCCAAGAGCGCCAACGTGGTCTTCGCCAAGATGGCGGTGAAGCACCTCGACGCGGACTCGCTGCGCAAGGAGGCCGAGCGCTTCCTCTTCAACCGGCCCATCTGGGACCAGCCGATGGAGCAGTCCTCCGCGCAGATTCCCGACAGCGGACTCGACTTCGCCAAGAGCGCGGCCGGCTTCGGACACGTGAAACTGTCGCCGCTGCACGCGGCGCTCATCGCGGCGGCAGTGGGGAACGGCGGCGTGGCGGTCGAGCCGTCGATGCTCGACGCGATCGACGGCGAGGCGGTCCCGCCCAGCGGCTCCGCTCGCCTGCTCAACCCCGAGACCGCCGCCACGCTGCGCGACATGATGAAGCTGACGATCAGCAGCGGCACGGCCACCCCGTCGTTCCGCGAGCGGCACCGCAACGCGCTCGGCGACATCGAGGTGGCCGGGAAAACCGGCTCGCTCTCCATCCACGAGCGCCCTTTCAAGGACTACTCCTGGTTCGTGGGTTTCGCCCCCGCCGACGACCCGAAGATCGCCGTCGCCGTCGTGGTGGTGAACGGCCTCAAGTGGCGCGTGCACGCGCCCTACATCGCGCGCGAGGCGCTCAAGGCGTATCTGGTCGGCGGTCCGCTGGGCCAGCCGCCCGTGGCGCGCCGGAAGCACTACAAGAGGCGCAAGAAGCACGGCTAGCCATGAAGCAGGTGGTGCTGTATACGCGGGCCGGCTGCGGCCTTTGCGAGGTGGCAAAAGAGGTCATCCTCGCGGTGCGGCGCGACGTCGACTTCGTCTTCCGCGAGGTGGACATCGATTCCGACGCCGAACTGTTCGAGGAGCACCGGTACGACATCCCGGTTATTGAAATCGACGGCCGCCGCGCTTTCAAGCACCGGGTCGATCCCCAGGCGTTGAAAAAAAAATTATAATTTTTTTTTTCGAGAACATGAGCAAGCCCTACTCCGGCATCCCGATCGACGAGAAGCGCACCTGGGTGGTGCCGCGCTGGCTGAAGGAAGCCTTCGTGGCGTTCGCGGCGGTCGCGGTGCTGGCCGTCGGGATCTCCAAGGCGGTCCAGCACTTCGGCGGCATCGCGGAACGGGCGCGCAGCTCGCTGGGGGCCGACGAACTGGACGGGCGCGCCGCGCCGGCCATCAAGTTGCCGTCGCGAGGGGGCGGGCAGGTGGACCTGGCGGCGCTCCGGGGGAAGGTGGTGCTGGTGAACTTCTGGGCGACCTGGTGTCCGCCGTGCATCGAAGAGATGCCCAGCCTGGAGAAGTTCGCCCGCGCCTACGACGTCGAGGTGCTCGCCGTCAGCGTGGACGACGGCTGGGAGCCGGTGGAGAAGTTCCTCGGAAAGAACACTCCCTTCCGCGTTGCGCTCGACCAGGGAGCGAAGGTTTCGCAGATCTACGGGACGACCAAGTTCCCCGAGAGCTATCTCGTCGACCGCGACGGTAAGGCGCGCCTCAAGTTCATCGGCCCGCGCAACTGGGCCGACCCGAGCTTCGCCGCGCTGCTCGAGCCGTACGGCGTGAAGTCACTCGCGCAGCGCCGGGACTGACCCGAACTTCCAGCCGCCTGTCCGCAACCCGACTCGCCGGACCGCTCGGCGGTGGGTAGGTGGCCAACCTACATCGGTCCCGTTTGCCCTGCTGCAAACTACCCAACAGTCCGTGGGAGCCGCAGGCAGGCCGGCGGCTGTAACACCTACGGGCTTTTCCTTGTCGCCGCTCTGAGCGTCGAGCTATAAGCGGAGGCCTCAGACGTTTTTTTAAAGGAGAGCCACGCGTGCCGATCAAAGTCGCACTGATGGGCCTGGGAGCCATCGGACGCGGCGTTGCGCGGTGCGCCCTACAAAAATCCGAACTGGAGATCGTCGCGGCCGTGGACCTCGATCCCAGCCGCGTCGGCAGGAAGCTCTCCGACGTCATCGACGCCCCGGCCCCCGACGTGATCATCGGTTCCGACAGCACCGCCGAGATGCGAAAGGCGCAGGGCGGCGTCCTGTTGCACGCCACCGGCAGCCGCCTCGACCAGGTGGAAGGCGAACTGGCGCAGGCGCTGACGGCGGGACTGTCGATCGTCTCGACGTGCGAAGAGCTGTCGTACCCGTGGCTGCGCCACCCCGAAATCGCCGAGCGCCTCGACAAGCTGGCGCAAAAGCGAAAGGTCGCGCTCCTTGGCACCGGCGTGAACCCCGGGTTCGTGATGGATCGCCTGCCGGCCACCCTGGGCGCGGTCTGCGGGCGCGTCGACCGCGTCAAGGTCCTGCGCGTGGTCGATTCGCGCACCCGGCGCGTCCAGCTCCAGAGGAAGACCGGCGCTGGCATGAATGAAGAGGAGTTCGATCGCGGCGTCGACGACGGGACCATCGGCCACGTGGGCCTGATGGAGTCGGCGGCGCTCGCGGCGCTCGGCGTGGGGCTCGAGGTCGACGAGGTCGACGAGTCCATCGACCCCGTCGAGGCCGACGAGGACATGCAGGGCGAAGGCTTCACCGTCCCGAAGGGCGGCATCGTCGGCATCAAGCAGGTGGCGCGCGCCTTCCATGACGGCAAGGAAGTCGCGAACCTCGACCTGACCATTGCGCTCGGAGCGCCCAATCCGCGCGACGAGATCGAGTTGGAAGGCGAGCCGGGCATCCGGCTCCTCATCCCGGGTGGAACGCCGGGCGACCGCGCCACGGCGTGGACGGTGGTGCACGCCGCGCCGCTGGTGGCGGGGTCCGAGCCGGGCCTGATCAGCGTTTTGGATCTGCCTGCGGGCAGGTGAAGGAGCGAGCATCGTGGTGGATCGCAACGCAACAGGGCGAGAATCGAAGCCCGCAGTGAACGAGGTGGAGAAGGGCGCCATCCGTCGCTTCGCCGAGGCGATCGGGGAGACCAACCCCATCTACTACGAGGAGGCCGCCGCCCGCGCCGCCGGCTATCGCAGCGTCGTGGCCCCGCCTACCTTCCCCACCACGCTGCGCGCCGGCTCCGACCTGCGCGAAGGCCTCATGCTCGCGCCGGGGAAGCACCTCCTTCAGGCGGAGCAGAACTTCGAATATGCGCGGCCCATCGTCGCGGGCGACAAGCTGACGGTGCGCAGCAAGGTGGCCGGCGTGGAGCAGCGGGCGACGCCCAGCGGCCCCACCGACGTGGTCATCATCGAGGACGAAGGCCGCGACGACTCAGGAGAGCTCGTCTACCGCTCCCGCCAGCTCTGGGTGGTGCGGATGGCGCCCAAGCACGCGCAGGGAGAAATGCATGAGTAGCCGCAGCGCAGCCAAGAAGATTTCCCGGGCCGCGCCCAAGCCGGCCGCCAAGGTGGCGGCCCGCTCGATGGGCAAGAAACCCAAGGCCAAGCTCGCCAAGGTGACCCGGTTCCCGGCCAGCAAGATGCGCAAGCCGCTTCCGCCAGCGCGCAAGGCGCCGCAGCCGCTGGCCAAGAAGCCGCAGCCACACACGATGGCGCCCGCCTTGGGCGCGCCCAAGCAGGTGCAGCAACCCAAGCAGAGCCTCGCGCGCAGCTTCTACTGGAGTGAGCTGCGCGTCGGCGACGACCTGCCGCCCCTCACCAAGCCGGCGGTGGATCGCGTGCAGATCGTCCGGTACGCGGCGTCGTCGGGGGATTTCAACCGCCTCCACTTCGACGAGCCCTACTCGCATGCGTTGGGGTTCCCGGGGCTGTTCGCGCCGGGCATGCTGGCCATGGCTTTCGTGGGCCAGCTCCTGACGGCGTGGCTCCGGCGCGGGCACGTGCGCAAGCTGTCGGCTCGCTTCGTCAAGATCGTCTGGCCGGGAGACGAGCTGACCTGCCGCGGCCGCATCGCCGAGCTGCGCAAGGACCACGGCGCCTGCTACGCCGACGTCGAGCTGTGGGCCGAGAACCAGAAGGGCGAGCTGGTGCTGCGCGGGCAGGCCACCTGCGAGCTGTACGAGTCGCCTCAGGCCGGCGGCGCGGACGGCGGCGGGCTGCTCTTCGCGCTGCAGCATGCGGGCCCGGCGCTTCCGCCCCAGCCGGGCCGCAAGGCGGCCCCCTCGTCCCGCGGCAGGCCGGCCCCGAAGAAGAGGTGACGGTCCCGCTCTCCCGTGGGTCCGCCGCAAAAAAAAAAATAATTATTTTTTTTTCGCTGGCGCTGGGGGCATGCCGGGCGTCGCAGCCGGTGCCGGCGGCCGTTCCGGTGGTTCGCGTGGCCCCGCCCAAGCCCCCGTCCCCTGGTGCCGTCGCCGATCTCGACCAGCCTGAGTCGCTCCTCAAGGCGGCGCGGGCGCGGCGGCTGCGCGTGGTGAACGAATTGCGCACGGCCGACTCGGCCGAGTCGCTCGCCGCCGTCGCCCAGGACGCGCTGGTGTGCGCGGCCGATGCGCGCGGATCCTGGACGACCCGGTTTCCAAATGTCGCGGCGCAGCTCGACGGCACGCGGGAGGCCGCGCAGGTCTACCCGCAGGTCGGAGCGGGCGCGGCCGAGGCGCTCTATCTCGAGGCGGTCTGCACCGCGGCGTGGGCGCGCGCGCAGGGATTCACGCCGCTGATCGAGCGGCGGGTGGAGCTGGAGGAAGAGCTGAAGCGGGTGGTGCAGCTCGCCCCCGACCTCGACGGAGCCGGCGCCGATCGCGAGCTGGGTGCGCTGCTGGCGGCGCTGCCGCCCTACGCGGGTGGCGATCTGGATGAAGCGCGCAAGCGTCTCGAGGCGGCCGTGCAGCGCGCGCCCGACGACGCGCGAAACCGCCTGCAGCTTGCCCGCACCGTGGCGGTGAAGGCGCAGGACCGCGAGCTGTTCGAGAAGCAGCTCCAGGCCGTCGTCAGAGGAGACGATCCGGCCGCGGCGACGGAGGCGGCCGCGCTGCTTTCGCGCGAGGACGACCTGTTCGGGCCCGCCCAGGCCGCGCAACCCACGCCGGGCGGCGAGCAAAAAAAATAGTCCGGCTACAGAAGGGGTCCGGGCCGGCCATCGGCTATCCGGACGAGAGGCTCTTCCGGGGTCCCGCAGCGGTCTGATACAGGTGATCGCATGTCGCTGCGCGACCAGGCGCTGCCCGAGTTCGACCTGCCGGCGGCCCCCCAACGCATCGACGATTTGCCTGCTCCCAGACCGGGGGTCGAGGCGTTCCGCGTGCACGCGCCGGCGGGGCGCTTCTTGCTCATCTGCTCGGAGGTAGCGCTGGCGCTGGCCTTCGAAGCGACGCTCTTCGACCTGTTGGTCGAGGCGCGGTACCCCGCCCCGCGGCCGAGGCGCGCCAAAGGCGGCTCGTTCATCGCCAGGCTGAAGCGGCCGGGGGGCGCGGCGGCCGCAGCCTGCTACGCGTGGCCGCCTGGGGACGAAGTCGCCTCGGCCGCGGCGACCATCCCGCAGATTCTCGAGATCGGTCGGCTTCTGGCGCGCCTGCACCAATTGGGCGAGACGCACCCCGCCTCGGTGCCCGACCCGGCCGACGGGCCGGCCCTCTTGTCGCGCGTGCCGCCCGGTCCCGACCGCGAGGCGCTGGCCGCCGTGCTCGAGCCGGCGCTGCCCCCGCTTCCGTCGGGGGCCGTGCACGGCGGCCTGCGTCCGTCGCGGGCACTTTTCATCGGGGAGCGGTGCAGCGCGGTGCTCCCATCGGGATTGGCCTGCTCGGCGGCGCTGGTGGTCGATCTGGCGGAAGCGGCAGTCGGATGGTCGCTTTTTTCGCCAAAGCCAATTGCGGCGCTGCGCGCGCTGGTCTCGGGCTACCAAGCCCTGCGGCGGCTCCTGCCCGAAGAAGCCCAGGCGCTCTTTGCGGCGCTTCGGTTCGCCGCCGCCCGCGAGGGGGCGAGGCTGGCGGCAGCCGGCGACGGTGCGCCGCTTTCGGCCCTCGGCGCCGCCGACGCCATGGGCGAACCCGAAGTCCGCTCCGCGGCTGGGGAATCGCCCCCGAAAAAAAAATAATTATTTTTTTCTACTCAGAGCCCCGACTGGATCTTCCACTCGCCCCCGACCCTGACCAGCTTCATGCGCGCATCGTCGCTCTCGGGCTTCCACACCTCGCCCCGCGGCGTCTTGACCGCGTAGCGCAGGACCGCGAAGTAGTCGATCTGCGCCTGATCGCCCTTGACCGCCACGTCCTTGATGGTGGCGTCGAGCCGCACCCCGGCCAGGTTGTCGAAGTCATGCGTCAGCTTCTGCTGCAGATGCTGGTAGTCGGTGGGGGTCTGGCCGTGCGTCATGTCCCCCGCGTCGTAGTAGTTGGGCGCGGCCAGCTGGTAGAGCGCGGAGGGGTCGCGCCCCTCGAGCGCGTTCTTGTACCGGCCGAAGACGTCTAGCACGGCGCGGGTCTGCTCGTTGTCGGGGATGTTGGTGCCGGGGATGGTCGCGTGCGCGCACGCGGCCAGGGCCAGAAGAAGGGCGGCGCTGAGTCTCATGTCGGGCGCTGGTATAGCGGAAAAGCCGCAGTGGTCAACGCCGAGCGTTCGGTGATAGCGAATGGAGGGGATGGCGGACTGGATAGACGTCGGCCCTGCCGACCTGACGGAGGGCGAGTTGCGCGGGCTGGTAGTGGGCGAGCGGCTGGTGCTGCTGGTCTGCCACGCCGGGGCCATCACCGCCATGGACGACTCGTGCAACCACGCCGGCTGCCTGCTTTCGGGCGGCTGGATCCACGAGCGGAAGGGCGCGGTGGTGTGCCCCTGCCACGAGTACATGTTCGAGCTGGGCACCGGCCGCAACGTGACGTTCCCGCGGCTGTGCGAAGATCAGTGCGCCTTCGAGGTGCGCGTCGAGAACGGGCGGGTGATGATCCGCCTCGAGGGGTAAGGCATGGGCCACGACCACCACCGCAAGAGCGTTCCCGAGCAGCACAAGGAGCGCGCCCCCGCGTTTGCGCGCGTCTACGTCATCACCTGCTCGGACTCGCGCACCGCCGCGAACGACGAGGGCGGGCGCTACATCAAGTCGCGCCTCGCCGATCTGGGGCACCTGCTCGCCGGGTCGGCCATCGTGCCCGACGAGCCGCAGCGCATCCTCGAGGAGCTGCAGCGCGCCCGGGGCGTTTCGCAGGTGGCGCTCATCACGGGCGGGACCGGGTTGTCCTCGCGCGACAGCACCTTCGAGGCGGTCTGCGGCTTGATCGCGCGGCCGCTGCCGGGGTTCGGCGAGCTGTTCCGCATGCTCTCGTTCGAGGAGATCGGCGCGGCGGCCATGCTCTCGCGCGCCATCGCGGGCGTGACGCGCGAAGGGCTGCTCGTCTTCGCCATGCCTGGTAGCCCCGCCGCCGTGAAGCTCGCCTGCGAGAAGCTGGTCTTTCCCGAGTTGGGGCACCTGTTGGAAGAGCTGGGCCGATGAGGTGGAAGCGCGCCGCGCTGCTCCGGCCTGCGCTGGAGCGGCTGCTGGAAGAGACCGACGCCGCGGCGCGGGTGCGCGGCGATCCCGTCGAGCTGCCGCATCGCTACCGCGATCCGCAGGACGTGGAAGTGGCGGCCCTTCTCTCGGCGGCCCTGGCGTATGGGCGCGTCGATCTCTTCAAGCCGAGGCTGACGGCCCTGCTGGAGGCTCTCGGGCCCTCGCCGGCCGAGACAGCGCGGAATTCAACACCTGTTGAATTGCTGCGCAAGACGCGCGGCTTTTCCTACCGGATGACCGACGCCCGCGACGTGGCCTGCCTCCTCTATGGAGCGGGGGCCATTTTGCGCGAGCACGGCTCGCTCGGCGCCTGCTTTACCGGACACTACGCGGCGTCGCGCTCGGTGCGGGCGGCGCTGGGGGCGTTCGTCGACGAGCTCTGCGCGCCCGACTTCACCCCCATCACCGGCAAGCGCGCGCCCACCCGGCGGCTCAAGCATCTCCTGCCCCACCCGTCGCGCGGCAGCGCTTGCAAGCGGCTCAACCTGTTCCTTCGCTGGATGGTGCGGGGCCCCGACGGGGTCGACTTCGGCCTGTGGCGCGACATTCCCGCCGCCGAGCTGGTCATGCCGCTCGACACGCACGTGCACCGCATCGGCACTTTCATCGGCCTCACCCGCCGCAAGGATCTGTCGTGGCGCACCGCCGAGGACGTGACCATGCGGCTCCGACGCCTCGATGCGCAGGACCCGGTCCGCTACGATTTCGCGCTCTCGCACCTCGGCATCAGCGGCCTGTGCGCGGCGCGCAAGGACGCGCGCCGGTGCGCCGGCTGTCCCCTCAAGCCGATCTGCCGGCACTGGACCTAGCGGCCCGCCGCCCGCCGCCCCGGCAGTTGCTCCGAGGGGCGCGATGGCTTATTGACCCGCCGTGCGCAAGACGGCGCTGGTAGGTCTGTTGGTGAACGGTGAGGAGCACGCCCTCGCCGTGCCGGTGCAGCGCACGCTGCTCGAGGCGCTCCGGTACGATCTCGGGCTCATCGGCTCCAAGCAGGGCTGCGACAAAGGGGACTGCGGCGCGTGCACCGTGCTGGCGCGGCCGCGCGGGTCGCCCGGCCGCGGCGAGCCGATCCTCTCCTGCATCACGCTGGCCCAGGACGCGCAGGACCTGGCCATCGTCACCATCGAGGGACTCGCCAGTCCCCAGGGGCTCGACCCCATCCAGCGCGCCTTCGCCGACTGCGGCGCGCTGCAGTGCGGGTTCTGCCAGCCGGGGATCATGCTCTCGGCGCGCGCGCTGCTCGACAAGTGCGCAAAGCCGACGCTTTTGCAAATCCAGGAAGCGATTTCCGGCAATCTCTGCCGCTGCACCGGATATACCAAAATCTATGAAGCGGTCGAGGTGGCGGCCGGACTGCGCCAGCCCGCCTCGCGCGCGCCCGTGCAGGCCGAGCGCGCCCCCCCGAGCGACTCGGTGGCGCATCCCGTGAAGGAGATCGTCCCGTGAGCGGCGGCGTGGGGGAGCGGCTGCCCAAGGTCGACGGCGTCGCCAAGGCCGACGGGTCGGGCATCTATGCCGACGACATCGCGCTGCCGCGCATGCTGCACGCGAAGATCCTCCGCTCGCCGCACGCCAACGCGCGCATCCTCCGCATCGACGTCTCCAAGGCCGAGGCCTATCCCGGAGTGGTGGCGACGCTGGTCGGCGCCGAGCTGCCGGCCAGGTACGGCGTCATCCCCTGGACGCAGGACGAGCAGGCGCTCGCGACCGATCACGCCCGATTCGTCGGCGACGAGGTGGCTTGCGTGGCGGCGCTCGACGAGCGGACCGCAGAGGAGGCCTTGAACCTCATCGAGGTCGACTACCAGGTGCTGCCGGCGGTGCTGACGCCCGAAGATGCGCTGGCCCACCCGGAGATCAAGGTCAACGAAAGAGCGAAAATCGGCAACATCACAAAACACGTCCAGCTCGAGTTCGGCCCGGTCGACGAGGCGCTGGCTTCGGCCGCGGCGGTGGCGCGCGAGACGTATCGCTACGCGGGGTCGACGCACGTGCCCATCGAGCCGCACTGCGCGGTGGCGCGCGCCGACGCCGACGGCAACCTGACTGTCTGGAGCTCGACGCAGATCCCGCACTACCTGCACCGCGAGCTGTCGCGCGTGCTCGGGCTGCCGGAGGCGAAGGTGCGTGTCATCCAGCCGCTGCTGGGCGGCGCCTTCGGGGGCAAGAGCGATCCATTTTCTCTGGAATTCTGTGTGGCAAAGCTAGCCATCAAGACGGGCCGGCCGGTGAAGATCCTCTTCACCCGCGAGGAAGTGTTCTACGCGCACCGCGGCCGGCATCCAATGAAGATGGACGTCACCGTCGCGCTCGACCGCGACGGGCGCATCGCGGCGGTCGACAACAAGATCCTCATCGACGGCGGCGCCTACGCCTCGTTCGGGCTGGTCACCGCCTATTACGCGGGGCAGCTGCTCACCGGGCCTTATCGATTTGGAACTTATCGATTCGATAGTTATCGAATGTATACCAACAAGCCGCCCTGCGGCCCCAAGCGCGGCCACGGCTCAGTACAGCCGCGCTTCGCCTTGGAGGTGGCGCTCGACGAGGCGGCCGAGAAGCTCGGCATCGATCCCATCGAGGTGCGCCGGCGCAACTTCATCGGCGAGTTCGTCGAGACGGTCAACGGCCAGCGCATCACCTCCAACGGTTTCTTGAAATGCCTCGAGCTGGTGGAAAAGGCCTCGGGCTGGGCCGTGCGCCACGGCAAGCTGGGCCGCGGGCGCGGGCTGGGCGTGGCCGGCTCGATGTACATCAGCGGCACGGCTTATCCCGTCTATCCCAACGAGATGCCGCAGAGCGGTGTGCTGGTGAAGCTCGACCGCTCCGGCCGCGTGACGATCTTCAGCGGCGCCTCCGACATCGGGCAGGGCGTCAACACGCTCCTCTGCCAGATCGCCGCCGAGGAGATGGGCTGCGATCCGCGCGAGGTGACCGTCGTCGCGGCCGACACCGATCTCACGCCTGTCGACCTGGGCGCCTACTCGAGCCGCGTCACCTTCATGGTCGGGCTGGCGGCGCGCGAGGCGTGCCAGAAGCTCGCCGCCAAGCTGCACGCCGCCGGAGGCAATACCTTCGCGGAGGCGTGCCAGAAGGCAGAGACGGCCGAGGGCGTGCCGCTGGCCGCCACCGGCGGTTATCGCACGCAAAAGCTGGGCGGGAATTATCGAGGCGGCACCATCGGCGCGTCTCCCGCGTATTCGTTCACCGCCCATGTCGCCGAGGTCTCGGTCGACGAAGAGACGGGCATCTGGAAGGTGGAGAAGATCTGGGCCGCGCACGACTGCGGCAAGGCCCTCAATCCCACCTTGGTGGAAGGCCAGATCGAGGGCTCGGTCTACATGGGCGCGGCCGAGGCGCAGATGGAGGAGATGGTCTACGACGAGAAAGGCCTGCTCTTCGGGCCCTCGCTGCTCGATTATCGAATCCCCACCAGCCTCGATACTCCCGATTTGGAATCGTATATCGTCGAAAGCGACGATCCCGGCGGCCCGTACGGAGCGAAGGAAGCCGGAGAAGGACCGCTGCACCCGGCCATCCCCGCCATCGCCAACGCGCTCCACGATGCCGTCGGCATCCGCATCCGCGAGCTGCCCTTCTACCCGCAGCGCGTGCTCAAGCTGCTGCGCGAGCGAAGAGCGGCAGAGGAGCGCGTCGCATGATGACGCTCCCCGCGGTGGAAGTGCTGCGCCCCGGCTCCGTCGCCGAGGCAGTCGAGGCGTTGCGCGAGCACCCCGGCGCGCGCGTGCTGGCGGGCGGCACCGACATCGTTCCAAATTTGAAATATGGAATGTACGACACGCAGCACCTCGTCGCGCTGCGCGGATTGTCGAAGGAGCTGCGCTACCTGCGCGAGTCCCCGGACGAGCTGCGCCTCGGCGCCCTCTGCACCATCGACGAGCTGGCGGCCAACGAAGTGGTGCGCGCGCGCCTCCCGGCCCTGGCAGAGGCGTGCGGGCAGATCGCCGGCCCGCAGCTCCGCCGCATGGGGACGCTGGGCGGCAATCTCTGCCTCGACACGCGCTGCGTGTACATCAACCAGAGCTATTTCTGGCGCAGCGCGCTGGGCTTCTGCCTCAAGAAGGACGGCACCGCCTGCCACGTGGTGAAGCGCGGCTTGCGCTGCGTCGCCGCCGCCTCGAACGATACCGCGCCGGTGCTGCTCACGCTGGAGGCGGCGGTGCGCCTCGTCTCGCCGAGAGGCGAGCGCACCCTCGCGCTGCGCGATTTCTATCGCTCCGACGGCACGCACAACACCGTGCTGGAGCCCGACGAGCTGCTCGTCGAGGTGCGCGTCCCGGCGAGCGCCTTTGCCAAGCGCCAGGCTTTTGGAAAGTTGCGCACGCGCGCGTCTATCGATTTCCCCGCCATGAACCTGGCCGTGGCGCTGGAGGTGTCGCAGGGCGTGCTGAAGTCGGCTTCACTCTGCGTCAGCGCCATCGCCGCGCGGCCCGCGATGATCCGGAACCTCGACGATCTGGCCGGCCGCCCCGCCGACGCGCGTCTCGCCGAGGAGCTGGGTCAGCGCGCGCAGAAGCAATGCAAACCTTTGACGAACATCGGCGTCGACCCCGAGTGGCGCCGCGACATCCTCCCCGTGCTGGTCCGCCGCACGGTGCTGCGCGCTCTCTCTTAGATCCCCAGATTTATCGGACCAGGCGAACCGGCTGCTGGTCCTCGCGGCGCAGGATGGCCGGGTCGCGCAGGTAAGTCCCGGTCAGGCGTCGCCGTGGTAAGAGCCGGCCCGGGAGCGAAAGCGCCGACAAGCCGTACGCGGTGGCCAGCGCGAAGGCTTTGGACACGGCCGACATCTCCGCGAGCGGTTTCTCCAGAACGCCCACGCGCAACAGGCGGGTCTCGGCGCAGTCGGCGGTGAATTGCAAAAATTCCGGCAATTTCGCCAACACCTCGTGCTGCGCCGGCAGCCGCGAGCGCATGAACGCGCCCAGCCGCCTCACCGCCCAGAGCGAGACCAGCGACAGCCCGAGCAGCCTGCGCCGCAGCGAGGGCCGGGCGCGCAGCGCCTCCATGGTGCGGCGCTCGCCGAATTCGACGTGGCGCTCCTCCTGCTTCACGGCGCGCTCCAACACCGAGCGGATCTCGTCGTGATCGATGGTGTCGATGATGCCGTAGAGCGCCATCAACACCAGCCCTTCGCCCAGCGCCATTTCGAGACAGACGTGCTCCTCGAAGCTGCCGGGCATCATGCCGGTGGAGAGGAAGCGCACCATCGGATGTGCCGGCGCGGGCTCGGCGCCGAGCAGCCGCAAGATCCTCACGAAGTTGTCGACGTGTTGGAACTCCTCCACGGCCTGGCGGGAGAAAAAGCGGGCCGCGTCGAGATCGGGCGCCTCGTACAGCCAGTGCCCGCACTGGATGCCGGTCACTTCGCCGTAGAGGAACTGGTTCATCATCCACGCGAGGATCTCGCGGTCGCGCACCGGGTCGAGGCGCGCGCCGCGGAAATCGAAGGTCATCTCCTCGCGGGTGAGCAGCATGGCGGAAACGTAGCACGCGGCGGCGAAAGGGAAGATCTAATCGGGTGCCCAACGACTTATCCACTTGCTAACAGCGTCCATAGAGGTACGATCCCTGCACATGCGCCGCCTGCACGAGGAAATCCACGAAGTCAGGGTACCCCCCGAGGCGCTGGCGCGCTGGGCGCTGGAGACGCCCGTCGCCGCTCAGGAGGCGACCTGCTCGGCCCTCGCGTTCCTGGTCCACACCGAGCACGCCGCCACCACGCTCCTGCCCGTGCCGAGGCTCCTGCGCAGCGAGCAGGCGGTGCTCGATCCCGACGGCTTCTTGCGCCAGCCGCGCGGGGCGGTGGAGCACTTCCGGCAGCGCGCGCACCGGGCGATGGCCTGGATGGATCTGTTCATCTTCTTCCGCGAGCGCTTTCCCGCGGCCGCCAAGCGCCAGCCGCCCGAATCGCTCTACGGGCTCGCGCAGCTCTTCGCCGCGCATGGCGACGACGTGGAGGCGGCCTGCGATCTGGTCGTCCGCGAGTGCGTGATGTCGGAGATCGAGGACCTCCTCGCCAAGACGCTCACCTACCCGCCCCTCCAAGTTTTCACGCAGCGCCTGCGCGAGAGCGATCCGCAGCGCAGCGCCGACGCGCGCCGGCTCGCCGCCGAGGTGATGGGCGAGCTGACTGGCGCCCGCCTGTGGAAGGTCCGCACGCGCCTCGTCACCACCCCGGCGCGCGCGCTGCTCGGCGCCAAGCCGCTCCTCGATGAGCTGGAGCGGGGCGGGTTCAAGGTCGACCGCACGCGCGCCGTCCGCGGATTCGCCCGCCGCCTCGAGGAAGCGCTCTCCGAGCTGCCGGGCAAGCCCTTGTTCGAATCGATCCTCCGCCAGCTCGCCGGCGTGGAAGGCGCCGCGCAATAGCGACCGTCAGTGGTGGGTGAGCCCCGCGTAGACGTGGCCGCGCGGGGGCCCGAACTTCCGCATGCTGGCCACTCCTGCCGCCATGAGGCAGAGGAGTCCGGCGACGAGAAGCCATATCGTCTGCCGGGGTGGAAACAGCCGCCGCATGGCCCGATGGTAACGCCGCGCGCTCCTGAAGTCACATGGCCTCGAAATACCCCAATGCGGGCGCCGTAACAGGGGCGTTCCCGGGAGGTAAGGGTGATCGTGTCGCCGGAAGCCGAGCTGCAAACCCCGTCGGGAAAAACCGTGCCGCCGGCGCTGGTTGCGCTGGTGGCTCCCGACACGGGCATGGAGCGGCAGGCGAAGACCGGGACGGTGTGGCCCTGGGTCCTCGTCGCCATGGTCTGCTCGCTGCTCTTCGGGGTGGCCCAGGCGGTCCGCGTCGACGCGCGCGCCACCACGCTCAAGAAGCTCGAGTCGTCCGGCCAGCTGGAGAACATGAGCGACAGGCAGATCGACGACGAGACGAAGAGCGCCGAGCGGCTCTACCAGGTCGTGCGCGTGGCCGGCGGCCTCGCCGACGCGCCGCTCTCGCTCGGCTTGAGCTGCCTCGCCGTCGTCGGCCTGACCTGGTTTCTCCGCGGGCGCGTCAAGGGCGCCTCCGTGGTCCCGGTCGCGGCGGCGACGCTGCTGCCGGGGAGCATCGCCAACCTGCTCGGGGCGGGGGCGGCGTTCCAGCATGCCGCGCTCTCGCCCAACCAGTCCGTCCCGCTCGCCCCGCGCAGCGTGAGCGCGCTCTTCGCGCTCTTCGAGCATCCCCTGTCGGGGCCGTGGCTGAAGCTGGGCAACGCATTCGACTTTTTTTCTCTCTGGGCTGCGGTCATGATGGCCTTCGGCGTGGCGGCGACGGGGGACATTCCCGTGCGGCGCGCGCTGATCGGCACGCTGGTCGCATGGGTATGTCTGCGGTTGCTCACCAATGTTGCGACGGGAGGGTAGACAGTGGTTCGCGCAATTCTTCTCGGGATCCTCGTCTCGGCGGCCGCGGCCGCGGAGCCGCTCACGCTCGAACAGGCGCTGAAGCTCGGCCTCGACCGAAACCCCGACCTGCGCAAGCAGGTGCTGCTCGCGCTCTCGGCGGAGCAGGACAAGGTGCTGGCGCGGGCGAACGTCCTGCCGCGGATCGACTTCAACGCCAGCGCGGGCGGTACGCGGCAAGGGGCGGGCACGCTCATCATCCAGGGCATCGCGTTCCCCGAGCCGTCGTCGACCTACAGCACCGGTTCGGCGAGCCTGACGCTGCGGCAGCTCATCTTCGACGGCGGAAAGTGGTGGAACAACCTCGAGTCGGCCGATCTCAACCTCGCCTCGAACAAGGCGCAGGTCGACGAGCAGCGGTTGCAGATCATCTATCTCATCGAGCAGCGGTTCTACGAGCTGGTCCGGGCCCAGCGGCAACTGCAAGTGCTGGCCGAGGCGGCGCAGCGCAGCCGCGACCAGGCCGACTTCACGCAACGCCTGTACGACGGCGGCCGCGCCACGCAGGCCGACGTCTACGCGGCGCGCGCCAACCGCGACAACGACGAGATCACCCGCCTCGGGCAGGAGAGGACGGTCGAGTTGGCCCGTGAAGACCTGGCGGCGGCCATCGGCCTCGACCCGAGCGAGCCGCTCACCGTCGCCGAGCCGCAGCGGCTCTTCGACGACCCCGCCCAGCCGCCCGCGGCGGGCGAAGCGGTGCAGCGCGCTATTGCCAACCGGCCCAGCCTCAAGGCGTTCGCGCTCACCGCCGAAGCGAACCGCAAGGCGTACTCGGCCGCGCACGGCGATTACTGGCCGGTGGTATCCCTGAACGGCTCGTGGGTGCGCGGCACGCGCGACGATTTCGCCCTCCTCTTCCGGGGCCCCAGCCGGGATAGCCAGGCCAGCGCAACGGTGAACCTGAGCTGGAACTTCTTCAACGGCCTCGCCACCAACGCCAACGTGCGCAAGGCGGAGATCCAGGTGCTGCTGAGCGAAAACGATCTGGCGACGGGGCGACGGAGCGTGGCCTCCGACGTGGAGAAGGCGGTGGCCCAGCTCAGCACGGCCCGCGCCCAGGCGCGCGTCGCGACGCAGACCGAGCAGACGGCGAAGGAAGGCCTGCGCCTCGCGCGCACGCGGCAGGAAGTGGGCGTCGGCACGCAGCTCGAGGTGCGCGACGCGGAGCTCAAGCTTACCCAGGCGCAACTGACGCGCGTGGGATCGCTGGTGGACGGCCGCGAGGCCGAGGCGGCGCTGCGGCGCGCGCAAGGGGACAGTTCGATATGACGAGGGGACGCTGGATTTTGACGGGCATCATCGTCGTCCTGGTGGGGGTCGCCACCTTCCAGGGCCTGAGGCCAAAGCCCCCGCCGCCCGTCGAAGTGACGACGGCCGTGGCCAAGAAGGGCCCCGTGACGCGCACGGTGACCGCGGCGGGGCACCTGCAGGCGCAGCAGACCGTCAAGGTGAGCTCGAACGTCACCGGCGATCTGATCGAGCTCAACGTCAAGGAGGGCGATCGCGTCCAGCGCGGGCAGTTGCTGGGCCAGATCGACAAGCGCCTCGAGGAGTCCCAGGTCGCGCAGTTCCGCGGCGCGGTCGCCTCGGCCAAGGCGCAGATCATCCAGATTGAAGCGAACGTCGCGCAGGACAAGCGAGACCTCGAGCGGCTGCAGAAGCTGGTCACGGAAAAGCTGGCCAGCTCGTCGGATCTGGAGAAGTCGCAGACGCAGCTCAAGGTCGACGAGGGCCGCCTCGCCGCCCAGCGCGAGCTGGTGGCGCAGAACCAGGGCCAGCTCGGCACGGCCCTCTACAACTTGTCGCGCGCGACGCTGACCGCCCCCATCGACGGGACCATCCTCGAGTTGCAGCACAAGGTGGGCGAGCGCATCCGCGGCTCGGAGTTCAGCGAGGACGTGGTGATGCTGATGGGCGGCCTCTCCGACATGGAGGTCAAGGCGGAGGTGGGCGAGCACGAGGTGGTGGGCATCCACGTCGGCGACGAGACGACGGTGGACATCGACGCCATCGCCGACAAGCAGTTCAAGGGCCACGTCGCGGCGGTGGGCAAGAATGCCCAGATCAAGAACCCCGGCACCGACGCGGAGGTGACCACCTTCTTCGTGCGCGTGGCCCTCGACACGCCGCCCGAGGGCGCGCTGCCCGGCATGTCGTCGGCGGTCTCCATCGCCACCGCGACGCACGAGAACGTCATCACCGTGCCCATCCAGGCGGTCACCTCGCGCGAGGCGAAGAAGAAGGAGCAGAAGGCGCAGCGCGAGGGAGAGGTGAAGGTGGCTTCGAGCACGAGCACGGGCGCGGGCACCAACGGGGAGGATCCGCCGACCAAGGCCGCCACCGGGAAGCCAAAGCCGGTCAAGGTGGTTTTCGTGGTCGACAAGGATGGGACCGCGCAGATGCGCGAGGTCCACACCGGCATCGCCAGCCGCACCGACGTGGAGGTCCTCGACGGCGTGGCCGAAGGCGAGACGGTGGTGGACGGCCCGTACCGGACGCTGGCGCGCGAGCTGCAGGAAGGCCAGAAGGTCAAGCCCCAGCCCAAGGGCAGCGAGAAGGGCGACAGCAAGGGCCCTCAGGGCGGCCGTAGCTAGCCGCGCCGGCTACGCAAAGGAGCCGCGGACATGGCGCTCATCGAGCTCGACCACATCGTCAAGACCTACGACCTGGGGCTCTCGAAAGTCCCGGCGCTGCGGGACATCCATCTCAGCCTCGAGCGGGGCGAGTTCGTGGCCATCGTCGGGCAGTCGGGCTCGGGCAAGTCGACGCTGATGAACATCCTCGGCTGCCTCGACGTGCCCACCGCCGGCCGTTATCGGCTCTCCGGGCGCGACGTGAGCGAGCTGTCCGACGACGAGCTGGCCGACGTGCGCAACCTCGAGATCGGCTTCGTCTTCCAGAGCTTCCAGCTCCTGCCGCGCGCCAGCGCGCTGGAGAATGTCGAGCTGCCGCTCATCTACCGGGGCGTGCCGAAGAAGGAGCGGCGCTCGCGCGCGAAAGATGCGCTCGAGCTGGTGGGGCTGGGCGACCGCATGACGCACAAGCCGGCCGAGCTGTCGGGCGGCCAGCGGCAGCGGGTGGCCATCGCGCGCGCGCTGGTGACGCAGCCTTCGCTCCTGCTCGCCGACGAGCCGACGGGAAACCTCGACAGCCGCACCGGCGAGGAGATCGTGCGCCTCTTCCACGATCTGCACGGCCGCGGCAACACCATCGTGCTCGTCACGCACGAGCCCAAGCTGGCAGCGCGCTGCCCGCGGGCGGTGCGGCTGGTCGACGGGCTGGTCATCGCCGACGGGCCGGGCCGCGAGGTGGCGCTGACCAACGCCGAGGCGCTGGGCGCCGACGCGCTGGCGCAGTTCCTCGCCGCCGACAAGTCGCCGCCGGGAGCGCGCCCATGATCGAAGCCGCGCTGCCCGTCCCCATGGCCCGCAGGCCGCCCGCGGCCGGTTTCTGGCGCAAGCTGGTGCGCATCTTCGCCGAGCTGCGCGAGGCCATCGTGCAGGCCGCCTTTTCGCTCGTCTCGCACAAGCTGCGCGCCGCGCTGACCATCTCCGGCATCGCCATCGGCATCATGGCGGTGATCATCATCTTCATGGTCGAGTCGGGCATGTCGGCCAGCTTCGCGCGGCAGCTCAACACGCTGGGCCCCAACACGCTCTTCGTGCACAAGTGGAAGTGGGGCGTGAGCGGCAACGACTGGTGGAAGTACAAGAACCGGCCAACAGTCGGCACGCTCGACTGGCGCGCCCTGCAACAGGGCACGACGCTGCCGGTCGCCATCGCGCCCATCGTCAACACGGCGGCGGTGGTGACGCAGGGCGCGAAAGAGGTCAAGGGCGTCGACATTCGCGGCACCGTCGACGGCTACCTCGACGCCACCGGCTGGCAGATCAAGCGCGGCCGCTTCATCACCGCGCTCGATCAGGAGCTGGGCACCGACGCGTGCATCATCGGCGCCGACCTGGAGGACGCGTTCTTCAAGGGCCAGGAGCCGCTCGGCCAGCAGCTCAAGATCGGCGCCAACATGCGCTGCACGGTGGTGGGCACCTTCCTGCGCAAGGGCAACGCCTTCGGCCAGACGCAGGACCTGCGCGTGCTCATTCCCCTCTCGGCCTTCATGCGCACCTTCGGCGTCAAGCGCGGGTTGGCCATCGCGGTGGTGGCGCCCGAGGGCAAGGTGCGGGAGACCGAGGACGAGGTCATCGCCGTGATGCGCGCCGCGCGCCATCTCACGCCCGATCAGGAGGACAACTTCTCCGTCAACCGCCAGGACAAGCTGCTCGAGGGCTTCAACCAGATGATGATGGCCACCAACGTGACGGGCATCCTGGTGGGCATCATCACCGCCATCGTCGCCGGCATCGGCATCATGAACATCCTGCTCGTCTCGGTGAAGGAGCGGACGCGCGAGATCGGCATCCGCCGCGCGCTGGGGGCGCGCCGCACCACCATCCTCATGCAGTTCCTCTGCGAGGCGATCATGGTGGCCATCGTGGGCGGGTTCTTCGGCGTGGCGCTGGGGGCGGGGGCGGCGTCGCTGGTCGACATGCTCAGCCCGCTTCCGGCGAGCATCGACCCGCGCGTGGTGCTGGGCGGCGTTCTGGGAGCGGTCATCCTGGGCGCGGGCTTCGGCCTGTGGCCGGCACTGACGGCTGCTTTTCTGCACCCGATCGAGGCCCTTCGGTATGAGTGAGATGGTCGCAGCCGAGGCCTCGGGCCTCAGACCTCGGGCCTCGGGTTTCGTTTCCGCGGCGCGCCGCTTGTTCGTGGCGCGGGGCGATGACATGCGGCTCGCGCTGGGGGCGCTCAATGGGCACAAGCTCAGATCGGGGCTGACGCTCCTGGGCATCGTCATCGGCGTGTTCACCGTGGTGGCGATGATGGCGCTGCTCAACGGGCTGCGCGGCTCGATCGACAAGCAGATGGGCGCGCTGGGCGCCGACGTCTTCGAGATCCAGCGCTGGCCCGCCGTGCAGTTCGGGCCGCTCTCGCCCGAGGTGTGGGCGCGCAAGAAGATCACCCTGGCCAACGTGCTGCAGCTTCGCGAGCTGCTCCCGCAGGCGAAGCAGGTGGGCGGCGACATCTGGGAGTGGGGCAAGACGGCCACCGCGGGCGACAACACCGATCACGGCACGCAGGTCGCCGGCGGCACCACCGAGTTCTTCACCAACAACAACCTGCCGGTGGCCAGCGGCCGCCCCTTCACCGAGCCGGAATCGCTCGACGCCGCCCGCGTGGCGGTCATCGGCGCGGCGGTAACCGACGCGCTCTTCCCCGGCGCGAACCCGCTCGGCCAGAAGATCAAGCTCGGCCGGCTCGAGCTGGAGGTGATCGGCACCATCGAGCGCCAGGGCGGCCTGCCGCTGGGCGACAACCCCGACAACACCGTCGCCATCCCCATCTCGCTCTTCATGGAGCTGTACGGGAACTCGCGCTCGGTGAGCATCTCCATCATGGCGCCCTCGCACGAGGAGATGAAGAAGACGCAGGACCTGGCGGTGGCGGCCTTCCGGCGCCTGCGCGGCCTTACCGCCCAGGCGGAGAACGACTTCGAGGTGTTCTCCAACGACTCGCTGCGCGGGACGTTCGATCAGCTCGCCCAGACGGTGACCATGGCCAGCCTGGTGATGTGCGCCTTCTCGCTCATCGTCGGCGGCATCGGCGTGATGAACATCATGCTGGTGGCCGTGACGGAGCGGACGCGCGAGATCGGCCTGCGCAAGGCGTTGGGGGCGCGGCGCAGCCGCGTGCTGGCCCAGTTCGTCATCGAGGCGGTGCTGCTGGCGTGCTTCGGCGGCCTCATCGGCGTGGTCTTCGGCTACGCCGCGAGCTGGATCGGGCAGTTCCTCAACTTCCCCGCCCAGGTGCCGGCCTGGGCCGTCGCGCTGGGGATCGGCGTCTCGTGCGGCGTGGGTCTGGTGGCCGGAATCTATCCGGCCTGGCGCGCCTCGCGCCTCGACCCGGCCGTCGCCCTGCGCGACGAGTAGAGCGTTAGCCGGACGCCGCGCGAATAAAAACGTGCTTATCGTCGTCCTTTCCAGCCAGGAGGCATTCCATGCGTCTTCTCTTCGGGCTCCTGCTCGCGGCAGCCTGTGGCACGGCCAACCCGCACTACGGCCAGGTCGTCATCAAGTCGTACGCCAACCTGGCCAGCCGGCCCATCACCTACTCCGTCGACAAGGGCCGCGTGTGGAGCTCCGACTTCGACGCCATGGTCGAAGGCGACTGCATCCGCGGCGTGATGCGCAGCATTCCGCTGCAGTTCTGCCGGGAGAGCAAGCCGGGGCCGGTGGAGCGCTGGGCGGGCTCGAGCGGCGAGTTCACCGTCCAGAACCTGGGCGACAGCGTCGCAATCGACGGATACATGATGGTGCGGCCCGGCCGCCAGGTCTCCATGTCGCAGACCCTCCCGCTGGGGCAAGGCCCGCAGTGGGAAGAGCTGAGGCGCAACCCGGCGCTCCTGGCCGTCGCGGCTACGGCGGCAGATCTGAAAGCGGTGACCGGCTCGGGGCAGTAGGCTCGCCGCCGATGGCGCGGCGCGAGACGGCGGCGAGGCGGCCTTTCTCGATCTCGAGGAGCCAGTAGCCCTCCTTGCCTCGCTCGGTCGACGAGCCGGCGCAGATGACGCGCGGCCGTCCCGGCCTGGGAGCGTCGTCGAAGCGGTCGTGGACGTGGCCGCAGAGGATGGCGTCGGCGCCGTTGTCGGCGCACGTCTTCAAGAAGGCGCCGGCGCCGCGCAGGTCGTGCAGCGGCCAGTCGCGCCGGGCGCCGCGGCGGGTCGGCGAGTGGTGCACCAGCACCAGCTTGCAGCGCGCCGCATGGGCCGGATGGCGGAGCGCGCTGGCCAGCACGTCGAGCTGCGCCGGCCCGACCCGTCCGTGGGAGATGATCGGCCAGCTCACTTCGCCGGCCGAATCGACGGGGATGAGCACCGCGTCGTCGCCCAGCAGGCGGGGGGCGAGCGGCTGATCGGGGAAGTACGTCTCGTACAACTTGTTCGTCTTGTACCAATCGTATTCGTCCGGCAGCGGGTACCGGTCGTGGTTGCCGGGGATGGAGGCGAGCCGCGGCAGGATGGGAGCGAGCGCATGGCGCGCCAGGGCGAACTCCTCCTCCATCGCGAGCTGCGTCAGATCGCCCGTCAGCAGGCAGTGGTCGGCGCGCAGCTCGTCGGCGTCGCGCGCGATGAGCCGCAGCTTGTCGGCGGCATCGTCGTAGTCGCGGCCGCGGCCCTTCCATAGCTCGAGGCTGGCCAGCGCGCGCAGGGCGCCCAGCTCGCGCAGGCTGCGCTCGCGCCAGCGCGGGAGCTGCACGTGCACATCCGAGAAGTGCAGGAGGCGCATCACGCTTTTTCGGCCACCGCCAACAGGCCCAGTCCGCCGAGCGTCTCGTCGATCTTCACCACGCGCAGCCCGGCGTGCTCCAGCGTCGCGCGCAGCCGATCCGGCGAGAAGCGGCAGTACAAGCCGCTCATCGTACGCCAAAGAGCCGCCGTGATCGCCCAGAGCGGTGTCGGCAGGGCCCGCAGAAGGCCGGCGATGGTCGCGCGCCCTCCTTCCCGCGGCTCGAGCAGCACGGCGCGGCCGCCGGTCCGCAACACGCGCCACACCTCGGCGAGCGCGCGCGGCTGGTCGGGCAAGAGATAGAGCACGCTGTGAAAGGTGACCGCGTCGACCGATCCGTCGCGCAGCGGCAGCGCGCCCGCGTCGAGGCAGGCCAGCTTCATGCGCGGCCCTCGGCGGCGGGCCCTGCGCAGCATGGCCAGCGAACAATCGCCGCCGATCGCCCCGGGGCCCAGGTGCGCGGTCGAGTTGCCCGGCCCGCACCCCAGATCGAGGATGTGCTCCGCGCCGGTGGGCAACTCGGCGGCCATCCGTGCGCAGTGCCGCTCCCAGACGGGATGGCGCGTGAGCAGGTCGTAGGGCAGGGCGACCGCGTCGAACAACATTCCCGACTTGATCATGCCCGCTCCTTACCAGATTGCGCTATGAACGAGGCATGGGTCTCCTCGACAAGATCAAGCCGCAGAAACCGACGGTCCGGCCCACCGATCTGGCTTTCGACAACGAGGGCAATCTGCTGGTGCGCTGGGACGACGGGAAGGAGTCGAAGTTCGCGCCCCGCTGGCTGCGCGCCCGCTGTCCCTGCGCGGAATGCGTCGAGGAGTGGAGCGGCAAGCGCGTGGTGGGCGACTCGCAGGTGCGCGAGGGCGTGAAGGCGCAGGGGATGAACCAGGTCGGCCGCTACGCGGTACAGATCGACTGGAGCGACGGACACACGACCGGCATCTACTCGTGGGACTACCTGCTCAAGCTGCGCGAAGAGCCGGCTTGACGCCTGAGCAGACGCTCCACGCCGTCGTGGGCAACACGTCCTTGACCGGGTGAAGCATGGCCGCTATACCGCGCGCCTCCCACGGAGGTAGGTATGGCCTCTCGTCCCGGCCGCCGCGTCGCCATCGTCGCCGGCCTGCGCACTCCTTTCGTCAAGTCGGGCACCGCCTTCAAGGACCTCTCCGCGCTCGAGCTTTCGCGGCAGGTCGTCGCCGAGATCGTCCAGCGGGCCGAGGTTCCGGCGGCGGCCATCGACCAGATCGTCTTCGGCACGGTCATCCCCTCGGTGCAGCTGCCGAACATCGCGCGCGAGGTGGGGCTGGCCGCCGGTCTGCCCAAGAACGTCGATGCGTACTCGGTGGTGCGCGCCTGCGCCACCAGCCTGCAGGCGATGACCAGCGCGGCCGACTCGATCGCGCTGGGGGAGATCGATCTGGCGGTGGTGGGCGGCGCGGAGGCGATGAGCGACATTCCCATCATGTACTCGCGGCCCGTGGCGCAGGCGGTGGTGGCCGCCTCCCGCGGGCGCACGCTGATGGAGAAGCTGCACGCCTTCACCGACGTGAGCGCAAAAGACTTGCTGCCCGTGCCGCCGGCCATCGCCGAGTACTCGACCGGCCTCTCCATGGGCGAGAGCGCGGAAAAGATGGCCAAGGAGAACGGCATCACGCGCGAGGCGCAGGACGCCTGGGCGCACCGCTCGCACGTCCTCGCCGCGCAGGCCTGGGAAAAAGGCAAATTCGCAAAAGAGGTGATGCGCGTCATCACCGGCAAGAATTTCGATATCGTCGTTGCCGAAGACAACATCGTCCGCAAGGACTCCAAGCTCGAGGGTTACGCCAGGCTCAAGCCTGTCTTCGACCGCAAATACGGCAGCATCACGGCGGGAAATTCGTCGCCTTTGACGGACGGAGCGGCCGCGCTGGTCGTCTCCTCCGAGGAGAAGGCGGCTGAGCTGGGCCTGCGGCCGCTGGGCTTCTTGAAAGCCTACGCCTATGCGGCGGTGGACCCGGCGTGGCAGCTCTTGCAGGCGCCGGCCTTCTCCGTGCCCAGGGCGCTGAAGCGCGCCGGCATGACTTTGAACGATATCGATCTGGTGGAAATCCACGAGGCGTTCGCCGCGCAGGTGTTGTCGAATCTGCAGGCCTGGGCCTCGAAGAAATTCGCCGACGAGCACCTGGGCGGCGCCCAGCCCATCGGCGAGGTTCCCGAGGAGAAGATCAACCCGCGCGGCGGATCGATCGCGCTGGGCCACCCCTTCGGCGCCACCGGCGCGCGGCTCGTCCACCAGGCGCTGCGCGAATTGGAGGAGTCGGGCAAGAACACCGCCCTGGTCTCCATCTGCGCCGCCGGCGGGCTGGGCGCGGCGTGCATCCTGGAGAGGACGTGAGCGCCTTTCGCATCGAGACCGGGCAGGACGGCGTCGCGGTGGTCCTGATGGACGTGCCGGGAGAGTCGGTCAACACGCTGCGCGCCCAGTTCCTCGAAGAGTTCGAGGAGGCGTTCAAGAAGCTCGCCGACGATCCGGCGGTGAAGGCCATCGTGCTCGCCTCCGCCAAGCCCGACAGCTTCGTCATGGGCGCCGACGTGGCCATGCTCGCCGCCCTCAAGACGCAGGACGAGGCCACGGCGCTCGCGCGCGGCGGCCAGCAGGCGATGCAGAAGCTCGCGGAGCTGGGAAAGCGCAAGCCGGTGGTGGCGGCCATCCACGGGCCGGCGCTGGGCGGCGGCCTCGAGCTGGCGCTGGCCTGCACGTACCGCATCGCCAGCGACTCGAAGAAGACGCAGCTCGGCCAGCCCGAGGTGCAACTCGGCCTCATCCCCGGCGCGGGCGGAACGCAGCGGCTGCCGGCGCTCATCGGCATCGCGCACGCGCTCGACATCATCCTCGCCGGCAAGTCGGTGCGCGCCTCCAAGGCGCGCAAGCTCGGTCTGGTGGACGAGGTGGTTCCCACGGCCATCCTGCTCGACGTCGCGCGCAGGCGCGCTCTCGAGCTGGCCACCGGCGAGCTGCGGCCGCAGCGCACCAAGCTCGATTTCAAAGGTGGGCTGCCGAAAGTCTTGCGGTCGATGGCCGATGCGGAAGTCTTGCAGGCCGTTGCGCTCGAGGAGAATCCCGTCGGGCGCAAGATTCTCTTCCAGCAGGCGCGCAAGGCGCTGTTGTCGGAAACGCACGGCCACTATCCCGCGCCGGAGAAGGCGCTCGAGGCGGTGCGCGCCGGCGTCGAAAAGGGGCACGAGGAGGGTTATCGCACCGAGGCGAATCTCTTTGGCGAGCTGGTGGTGAGCGACGTGTCACGGCGGCTGGTCGAGATCTTCTTCGCCACGCAAGCGCTCAAGAAGGACACCGGCGTCGACGATCCGGCGGTCAAGCCGCGCAAGGTGCAGAAGGTGGCCATGATCGGCGCGGGCCTGATGGGCGCGGGCATCGCCTCCGTCACCGCCGACGCGGGCATCCCGGTGCGTTTGAAGGACAAGGACGACGCGGCCCTGGGGCGCGGGATCAAGCAGATCGCCGGCATCCTCGACGATCGCGTCAAGCGCCGCCGGCTGACTGATAGCGAGCGCGACGAGAAGATGGCGCTCGTCACCGGCACCACCGACTACAGCGGCATGAAGAACGCCGAGGTGGTCGTCGAGGCGGTCTTCGAGGACCTGAAGCTCAAGCAGGAGACGCTGCTCGACGTCGAGCGCGAGGCGCCGGGGGCGATTTTCGCCAGCAACACTTCGAGCATCCCCATCGGAAAGATCGCCGAGGCTGCCGCGCGGCCCGAGAAGGTCGTCGGGATGCACTTCTTCTCGCCGGTCAACAAGATGCCGCTCTTGGAGATCATCCGCGCCCCCCGCACTTCCGCGGAGACGATCGCGACGGTCGTCGCGCTGGGGAAGAAGATCGGCAAGACGGTCATCGTGGTGAACGACGGCGTCGGCTTCTACACGTCGAGGATCCTGGCGCCGTACGTGAACGAGGCGGCGTTCATCTTCAACGACGGCGCGTCGGTCGAGGACATCGATCGCGCGCTGGTCGACTTCGGCTTCCCGGTGGGGCCCATGCAGCTCCTCGACGAGGTGGGCATCGACGTGGGCGCCAAGGTCGCGCACATCATGCACGAGGCGTTCGGCGACCGCCTCAGGGCGCCCGCCGGGTTCGAGAAGCTGGTGGAGAGCGGGCGCCTGGGCCGCAAATCGAAGAAGGGTTTCTACCTCTACGAGGACGGCGGCTCTTCCAAGCACAAGGTCGTCGACCGCACCGTCTACGATCTGTCGCCGCAGGGTGCGAAGCGCAGCTCGCCGCCGCCGGCGGAGATCGCCGAGCGCTGCGTCCTGCAGATGGTGAACGAGGCGGCGCTCTGCCTCGGCGAGGGCATCCTGCGCTCGGCCCGCGACGGCGACGTCGGCGCCATCTTTGGCCTCGGGTTCCCCCCATTCCGCGGCGGCCCCTTCCGCTACGCCGACACGCTGGGCGCATCCCAAGTGGTTGAGCGGTTGCTTCGCTACCAGGACAAGTTCGGCCCTCGCTTCGCGCCGGCGCCGAAACTGGTCGAGATCGCGCAAAAAGGCGGCAAATTTTTACTCAGGTGAAAGCGCCTGGGGCGCTGCATATCTTGCTCAGCGCAGGCCGGATTGGCGGTCGGCCTTGGGGTGCGTAGCTTCACGCATGCTCCTCGAATTCATTCGCGACAACCGGTCAGATCTCATTCTCCGCACGCGCGCAAAGGTGCGATCCCGCGCCTCGCCGCCCGCGACGCCTGCCGAGATCGAGAACGGCGTGCCGATCTTCCTCACCGAGTTCGCCAACCTGCTCGCCGACACCAGCCACGAGAAGCCGGCGCCCCCGGCGCTTGGCGCCAGCGCCACCCAGCGCGGCAACGACATGTTGCGGCGTGGCTTCACCATCGGCCAGGTGGTCCACGATTATGGCGACATCTGCCAGGTGGTCACAGAGCTGGCGGGCCAAAACGGAGTGGAGTTCAGCACGGACGAGTTCCACACCCTCAACCTCTGCCTCGACAACGCCATCGCCAATGCCGTCACCGAGTACTCGCGGCAGCGAGAACAGGACATCAAGAAAATCGCCAACGACAAGGTCGAGCGCCTCAGCATCCTCTCGCACGAACTGCGCAACCTGATCTCCACCGCCAGCATGGCCTTTGACGTCCTCCGGGGCAGCACCGTCGCCATCGGCGGAAACACCGGCAACGTGCTCGAGCGCAGCCTGACGGGTCTGCGCGACCTGGTCGCTCGCTCCCTGGGCGAGGTACCAGCCTAGGCGTAGAAAACGAAAACGAGAACGAGAACGAAAACGAGAACCCAAACGAAAACGCAGCTCGAATCCCAAACGGAATTTTTGAAAGTACCCGAGTGCGATTGCGATTTGGATTGGGAGCAAGCCCGCGCCAACGCCTTCGGCGTTGTCACTGGGCTTGCAGGGTTTTTCGATGAGGGATCAGGTTACGACCACGTTGAAGAGCCGGCCCGCGCCCCACGTCGCGCCGGCCGCGATGGCCAGCACCAGGAGCTGGCGGGTCGCGCCCCACAGCACGTTGCGGCCGCCCAGCCAGGCCAGCACGCCCCCGACCACCAGCGCGGAGGCGCCGCCCAGCGCGAGCGAGGCCATGGCCGCGCGCGTTCCCTGCGAGAAGAACCAGGGGATGAGCGGCATGAACGCGCCCGCCGCGAAGGTGAAGAGCGAGCTGGCGGCGGCTTTCCACGGCGAGCCCAACTCGTCCGGGTCGAGCCCGAGCGAACGCGCGTAGACGGCCAGCGCGCGGTCCGGCACGCCGAAGATCTGCTGGCTGACGTTGTGCGCGGTGGCTTGTTTCACGCCCAGGCGGCGGATGAACTCCTCCAGCTCCTCGCGCGTCTGCTCGGGGTCGCGCTTCAGCGTCTCGCGGTAGTCGGCCAGCAGGCGCTGCAGCAGCTCGACCTGGGCGGCCATGGAGATGTACTCGCCCACCGCCATGGAGAGCGCGCCCGCCACCAGGCTGGCGAAGCCCGCCAGGCGGACGACGTGCGGGTCGGACTGCGCCCCGGCCACGCCGAGGATGAGCGCCACGTTGGTGACCAGCCCGTCGCTGATGCCCAGCACCGCCGCGCGCGCCGCGCCGCTCTGGACTTCGCGCGCCCGCTGCCGCGCATCATCGGCCACGGAGGTCCTCGAGCCGGGGAAGCGCGGCGTCCTTGGCCGAGAGCAGCGGTTCCTTCACCGGCCAGTCGATGCCGGCCGAGTCCCACAGGACGCCGATCTCGTCGGAGCGGTCGTAGAAGTCGGTGCACTTGTACTCGATCTCGGCGAGGTCGCTCAGCACGCAGAACCCGTGCGCGAACCCCGGCGGGACGAACATCTGGCGGAAATTTTCCTCGGAAAGCACCGCGGCGGTCCAGCCGCCGAAGGTCTTCGAGCCGGGGCGGATGTCGACCGCGACGTCGAAGATCTCCCCGCGCAGGGCGCGCACCAGCTTCCCCTGCGGCCGGGTGCGCTGCGCGTGCAGCCCGCGCAGCGTGCCCCGCACCGAGCGCGAGTGGTTGTCCTGCACGAAGTCGTAGGGGATGCCGCCGTCGCGGTACTTGCGCGCGTGGAACGTCTCGAGGAAGAACCCGCGCGCGTCGCGATGCACGTCGGGCTCGACCACCATCACGCCGGGAAGATCGGTCTGGAGAAATTTCACGCTGGTCACCTCTCGAAACGGTAGCCGTGCCCGCGCACGGTGAGGAAGTGCCGCGGGTCCTCGGCGTTTTCCTCCAGCTTGACGCGCAGCGATCGGACGAAGTTGTCCACCGTGCGCGGCGTCCCCTCGTACTCCGCACCCCAGCAGCGCGCCAGGATGTCGTCGCGGGAGAGGGCCCGGCCGCCGCTCTGGAGGAAGAGGCGCAGCACCTTGAACTCCTGCGGGCTGACGTCGATAGGTTGGCCGTTCCGCGAGACGGTCTGGGCGTCGAGGTCCACCTCGACCTGGCCGAACTTCATCGTCGCGTGCTGCACGGGCGCGGCGGGCCGGCGCCGGAGCAGGGCCTCGACCCGCGCCAGCAGCTCGCCCAGCCCGAAAGGCTTGGCGAGGTAATCGTCGGCGCCCAGCTTGAGGCCGACGATCTTGTCGCCCTCCATCCCCTTGGCGGTGAGCATCAGCACCGAGGCGGTCGAGCCGCGGCGGCGCAACTCCTTGAGCACGTCGTAGCCGTTGCGCTCGGGGAGCATGACGTCGAGCACTATCAGGTCCACGTCGGGCTCCATCGCCATTTGCAGGCCGGACTCGCCGTCCTGCGCGATGCGCACCTCGTGGCCTTCCTTGCGCAGGTTGAGCCGCACCCCCAGAGCAATGGCACGGTCGTCTTCGATTACGAGGATGTGCGCCATGGGTTCAAGAAGGAGGAATGATCACGCGAAAGGTACTGCCCTCGCCCATCTTGGTGTCCAGCTCGATGCGGCCGCCGTGGGCCTCGACGATCTTCTTGGCGATGGCCAGGCCGAGGCCCGTCCCCTCGGTGCGGCGCGAGAGCAGGTTGTCGCCACGGTAGAACCGCTCGAAGATTTTCTTGCGGTCGTGCGAGCGCACGCCGGGGCCGTTGTCGACCACCTCGATGGCGACGTTGCGCCCGGCGCGGCGCGCGCGCAAGCGGATGCGCTTGTCCTCGCCGGTATACTTGACGGCGTTGTGGAGCAGGTTGAGCACCACCTGCGCCATGGCGTCGCGGTCGACCGAGACGAGCGGCAGGTCGGGCTCCACATCCGTCTGGTAGGTGGCGGGGAGGTGCTGCGCCCGGTAGGCCTCGCCGATCTGCCCGAGCAGCGCGGGCACGCCGATGGGCTCCTTCTGCAGCATGCGCCGGCCGCTCTCCAGGCGCGACCAGTCGAGCAGCTTCTCCACCAGCTTGGAGAGCCGCTCCGACTCGGTCGAGAGCATCTCGACGCACTCGCGCACCTCCTCGGGGCTGGTGGCGCGGCCCTCGCGCAGCGTCTCGGCGAAGAGGCGCACGCCGGTCAGCGGGGTGCGCAGCTCATGGGAGATGTTGGCCACGAAATCGGTCTTGAGGCGGCTCAGCTTGTAGGCCCGGCTCATCTCGCGCAGGGTGAGGCCGAAGCCCACGCCGATTCCCATGTAGAGCAGCACCAGGAGCGCGATGTACAGCGTGCGGTTGCGGAACGCCAGCGCCGCGGCCGGGTCGTCGCCGGGCATCTCGGCGGCCAACGCAAAACCTTCCAGGGGCGGGCCGAGCCCGATGCGGGCCACTGCCGTGGCGCTTGGAGCCGCCTCGGCGACGATGCGCTTCAGGGCGGCCAGCGCCGGCACCGGCTCGCGCGGTGGGACGAGGCGAAAGGCGGCGCGCTCGCGCGGGAAGCGCGCCTCGGCGAGCCGGGGCACTTCGGACGCGATGCGGACCAGGTCGAGCTGCGCCACCAGCGTGCGCCCGCGCGTCCGCACCAGCGCCCAGGCGCGGCGCTCGCCCTGCGACTCGCCGCTGACGAAGATGTGTCCGCCCTCGGGCAGGGCCGCGGCCCGGTACTGCGCTTCGGCCAGCGCGGGCTCGGAGCGGTCGAGCGGGCGGACCGAGAAGACGAGCGGATCGGGCGAGTCCTGCAGTACCGATCTCGCCGCCTGGTCGAGGCGCACGCTCAGATCGCGCGCGAGCGCGTTGAGTCTCGCGTCGTAATCCTGGGCCAGCCGGCGCTCCACCGCGGCGCGCTCGTTTGCCACCGCCACCACGCCGAAAGCCACCAGCGCCACGCTGGGCAGCAGCATGCCGCAGAGCAGCCAGATGAAGGCGCGGCGGAATTCGATCAACTCGGAGGCCATCGGCCGCTCCCTCTTATCATCGCGCTTGTTGTAACGTGCGCGCGCTCATGGCGAGGAAGAACAAGCAGGCGGCCCCCGCGCCGCAGCGCGAGCCCCCCGCGCCGGCCAGCCCCCTGGCGCGGGCGCGGCAGGCGCTCGAGGCGGGCAACGTGCGCCGCGCGCGGCAGCTCCTCTCCGAGGCCGCGGCGTAGGGTCCCGAGGCGGAGCGCCGCGAGGCGCAGGCCCTCCTGGCCCGGACCGAGCCCGACCGGGTGGCGCTCCTCACCGCCGCCGCAATCCTGATAGTCATCATCGTCGCCGCCTGGCTCGCCCTGCGGGCGCACTGACGGGCGGCGCGCTCCGGCAAAGTGATCACTCCGCCGAGGGGTGGCAGCGGCGGATGAAACCGCACTCCAGCGCGCGGCAGCGCGCCTCTTCCACCTTGGGCCACGCGCCGGTGGCGCGGCCGTCGGCGATGGCGCGGGCCGCCCCCAGGAGGCGCTTCCGGATCTGCGCCAGCGCCGCCGTGTCGGGCGGCGGCCGTTCGGCGAAAGGCGCGCCCTTCGAGCGCAAGAACACGATGCCCGTGCGGACCGGTACCGACCCGCCCACCAATTCGTGGGCGGCGAGCGCATACGCGTCGAGCTGCGCCGCATACGTCTCGGCGTCGCGCGCCTGCGAGAGCTTGTAGTCCACCACGGTGGCCGCGCCATCGTCCAGGAGCAGGGCGTCGATCTGCCCCCGCAGCAGCAGCTCGGGCCCGGGAGCGTCCGCGAGGCGCAGGGTGAAGGGCAGCTCGCGCTGCAGGCGCTCCGGCCGGGCGGCGGCCATGCGGCGCCCGAGCGGTGAATCGAGGAAGGCGCAGGCCGCGTCCAGCACCTCGGCGTTGCGCGCGGGATCCTCGCCCTCGAGCGCAACGAGCTGCTCCAGCTCGGCGCGCCGCGCCGCCGCGCCGAGCTGCAGCGGCAAAAGCTCGAGCAGCCGGTGTGCCAGCGTGCCCAGCGCCGCGGCGGGCCGATGAGGCTCTGTGTCGAGCGCGTCCGGCAGGTCGGGCTCAGCTCCCGGCCGCTCCTCGAGCCGCAGCTCGTGCAAGAGCTGGTAGCGCCGCCGGCAAGCCAGCGCGTCGGCAACATGCGTGACGGTTGCCGAAACGGTGGGCTGTGCGCCGGCCGCGCGAGACTCGACGCGCCGGACGCGCTCGTCTTTTTCCGCGTCCGCGGGGAGCGGCTCGGCTGGGTCGAGCGGCGCGCGCTCCGGCCGCGCCGCGGCCGGGGCGGGGCCGCCCTCGGGCAGGACGCGCATCAGGCCGCGCTCGACCGCCTCGGGAGCGGCCTCGTCGACCCAACGCCGCCACGATTCCTGCTTCTGGGGGGCGCGGCCGGAGAGGACCACCAGGTCGCGCGCGCGCGTGACCGCGACGTAGAGCAGCCGGCGCGACTGGGCCAGCTCGCGCTCCTGGCGCCGCTCGCGCACGGCCGCGCCCAGCGGGCCCCAGCGGCGCGCTCCGTCGGCGGCGCGCGCCTTGACCGCCATTCCCATCTCGGGGTCGAGCAGCACGCGTTCGGCGCCGGCTTGCGCGGCGGGGCTGGCGCATTCGGGGACGAACACGACGGGGAACTCGAGGCCTTTGGCCGCGTGGACCGTGAGCAGCCGGACCGCGTGCGGGTCGCGCTCCTCGACCACCGCCGCCTCGGGCTCGCGCGCCTCCTCTTCGGCCAGGTCGCGCAGCGAGGCGAGGAACGGGCGCACTCCCTCGCCGCGCAGCTCGGCCGCCCGCGCCAGCGCGACGAGCTTGTCGACGTTGGCCGCCGCCTGCTCACCGTAGAGCCCGCCGGCGATGCGTGCGACGTAATCGGTTTCGGCGAGCACCGCCTCGAGGAGCGCGGCGGGCCCGAGGCGATCGACCTCGTGCCGCAGTTGCGCGAGCAGCTGCGCGACGCGATGGGCGGTTTCGGCGTCGTCGGGCGCGAGCCCCGACAGGTCGCCCAGCGACCGCCGGTCGAGGCCGCGCCCGCGCGCGAGCAGCACCAGCCCGTCGTCCGACACCGGCCCCAGCGGGGAGCGCAGCACTGCCGCCAGTGCGAGTGCGTCGTCGGGATCGACGGCCAGCGTGAGCAGCGCGAGCAGGTCCAGCACTTCGCGCGTCTCGTGAAAGCCGCGGCCTTTGTAGACGAGGTGCGGGATACGCCGGCGCAACAGCGCCCGGCGGAACGCCTCCAGATTGGTGGTCCGGCGCAAGAGGATGGCCACGTCGCCGCCGCGGATGGGCCGCGGGGTTTCGCCGGGACCGAAGACGCGCTCGGGAGCGACGGGCGCGAGGAGCGCCGCCAGCCGGCGCGCGACCGCCTCGGCCTCCGCCTCGACGCCGGCGCCCGACACGTCGAGCAGCTCGGCGCACGCGCCGGCCGGCCCCGCCGGACGAAACGCCGTCAGCGCGTCCTGGGGCGTGAAGGTCGCGTCGAACGGCCTGCCCGAGGCGGAGAGGGCGCGGGCGAAGAGCAGGTTGGCGAATTCCACCAGCGCCGGCCGCGACCGGCGCGATTCCCGCAGCACGCGGCGCGCCGCTCCGCGCTCGAGGAGGCGTGCGGCAAAGGCCTGCGCGCCCGCCACGTCGGCCCCGCGGAACTCGTAGATCGATTGCTTGCGGTCGCCCACCAGCACCAGCGAACCCTGGTCGAGCCGCTCGAACAGCTCGAGCTGCGCGCGGCTCGTGTCCTGGAACTCGTCGACTAGCAGCGCGCCGATGCGGGCGCGCTCGGCTTCCAGGGCCGGCGCGTCGCCGGTCATTAGGTTACAGCACTTGCGCGTCAGATCGTCGAAGTCGAGCGCGCCCGCGCGCGCCTTGGCGGCGCGATACCGCTCGCGCGCGCTGGCCGCGACGAGCGCCAGATCGCGCGCCAACCGCGCGGCGCGCACGCCCGCATCGCCTTCCAGGAGCGCCTCGAAGGCGGCCTTCGCCGCGGCCACCGACTCGGCCAGCGCGCCCCCGGTGCGGCCACAGACCTTTTCGTACGCGCCGCGCAGCGAGGGCCAGTCTCGCGCCAGCTCTCCCGGCGCATGCGCCAGCGCCGCCCCGCGGAAGGCCACGACGGCGTCGGCGGCGTTGAGCGCGGTCTTCGTCGCTCCGCCGTTGCTGAGCGCCGCCTCGAGCGATGCCATGGCGAGCCGCAAATCATCGCGGGCGCGCGCGTCAGCTTCGAGGCAGCGCGCTTCCTCGACGGGCTGCGGGGCGCGCCCGCTCTCGCCCAGCGCCGAGAGGAGCGCCGCCAGCTCGTCGGCGAGCCCGCCGCCGCCGAACTTCGACTGCCCGCGAAAGCCCATCTCGGCGCAGAGCCGCCGCGCGGCCCGCTCCCGCTCGGGACCCAGCGCGCCCTCGAGCGCGCGCAGCGAGTCGGCCTCGCACGCCTCGCGCAAGATGCGCCGCGCCTGCGCCTCGTCGAGGAGCTGGAAGCCGGGATCGATGCCCGCCGCCGCGGCGTGCCGGCGCAGGATCTGCGCGCAGAGTCCATGGATGGTCCCGACCTGGGCCAGCCCCAGATCGCGCCGCACGCGGCGCCAGAACGCGGGGTCGCGCATGTGCGGCTCGCCGGCCGCGAGCGCATCGACGCGCCGGCGCAGCCGCCCCTTCAGCTCGGCCGCCGCCTTTTCCGTGAAGGTGACGGCCCAGAGCCGCGCCGGCGGCAGCGGTTCCGCCCCGCCCAGGAGCTCGACGCACAGCTCGACGAGCCGGTGCGTCTTGCCCGTGCCCGCGCCAGCCTGGATGACGAGGCTACCCACGGGGCACCTCGCCGCCGTTCTCGTCGGGGTCGGTGGGGAGCGCCACCAGCCGGCAGGCCGGCTTCAGCTGGCAGTAGTCGCAGGTGAGGGGCCGCACTTCGAAGAAGCCGGCGCGCATCTTTCCGGCGCGTTCGACCACCGCGTCGGCCAGGTTGGGCGGCGCGGGCGTTCGCGCGCGCAGCCCGGCGCGGCGCGCCGGATCCAGCTCGAGGAGCGCGTCGACGTCGATGCCGTCGCGCGACTTGCGCAAAGGCGGCGTACGCTCGGCGCTCCTGAGCGAGAAATATTGCGCGTCGACGCGGGCCTCGGGCTCGCGCGCCTTCAACACCGCCGCATAGAGCGCGAGCTGGAACTCGGGCGCGAGCAGAACGTCGCTGCGCATCCTGCGGCGCAGGCCCTCGACGGCGGTCGACTTGTAGTCGACCACGACCAGGCCGTCGGGCGCGCGATCGACCCGGTCGATGGCCCCGCGGGCGTACACCTCCGACCCGTCGGCCCCGGCGATGCGCAGCGGCGGCCAGGATTCACCGTCGGCAAAGCCGAACTTGCGCTCCAGCTCGATCGGCTCGGCGCCCGGTTCGCTCTCGACGGCCGCCACCAGCTTCTCGAGAAGCTCGACCCGGCGCAGCTCCCACAGCGCGGGGTGGCCGACGTGCTCTTCGCGGGCGAAAGCGTCCATCTCCGTCGCGGCCGTCTCGCGCAGGAGTGCCAGCTCGTCGCGCGGCCGCTCCTCGCGCTTGCGGCGGAAGAAGCGCTCCAGGCAGCGGTGCAAGAGCTTCCCTCGCTGGCGCGCGTCCAGCTCGTCGTCGTCCTCGTCGTCGACGTCGATGCGCAGGAGGCGCCGGCCCAGCGTGCGGAAGGAGCAGATGGCGTTGTCCTCCAGCTGGCGCGCCGACACGGGCGCCTCGGGACCGAAGCGGAACACCTGCGCCGCCAGCTCTCGCGCGGCTCCCGAGAGCTGACCCGAGAAGCGGCCGGGCGCAATTTCGCGCACGAAGACGCGCAGACGCTCGCGCTCGGCCATGGCGGCGCGCGCGGCGCGGGCCATGCGCGGTCCCAGCGACGACGCAGCGAGCGCCGAGGCGAGGGAGCGGGCCGCGGCCGCCTCGGCTGGCGGGCTGACGCGGAAGGCCGGCTCGGCGAACGCGTCGAGCGCGGCGCGCGCCAACAGATCGCCCGCGCTCCGGCAGTCGCCGGCCTGCGGGATGGGAGCGATGGGCGCTTCCACGGCCGCGCGCCCCAGCGCCTGGATGGCCTCGTCGGCAAAGGGCGACCGGAGCGCCTCGCGGCCCTGCGCGTCGGCCCTGGGCCAGAAGAGCGCAGTGGACTGCCGCGCGGCGCAGAGCGCGAGGTGGAACAAGAGCGGCTCCTCGGCCTGGCGCGGGGAAAGCATGCCCGGCTCGCCCGGCTCGGCGGCCACGCGAAATACGGCGCGCCGCGCGGCGCGGTTCACGGCGCGGCGGTCCTCGTCGGAGAGCAGCGGATCGACGGCAGGCCGGGCCGGCAGCTCGCCGTCGACCAGCCCCACCACGAGGACGTGGTCGAACGACCGCCCCCACAACTCGCGAAGCTCGACGAGCTGCACCGCGCCGCCGCGCGCGCCTCCCGGCGGGAGCGACGCGCCGGCCAGCTCAGCCGTCAAAAGCTGCGCCCATTCGGCGCGCGCGAAGCCGCGCTCGCCCAGCCCGACCTGGGCCGCACCGCGCGCCAGGCCGGCGCAGGCCTGCTCCAGCGCCGCCAGCGCAGCCTGATCGCGCGCCAAGGCCGCCGTCGCCGCGTGCGCCAGCGCGCCGTCACCGGCCGGCTCGGGGGCGCGCAGCTTGCGCTCCAGTCCCCAGCGCGACAAGAGCTGCAGCAGGGCGACCGCGTGCTCGCGAAGGGTGGCCCGCGCCGGCAGCGCGCGCAGCGACCCGACGGCCCGCAGCGCCCGCCGCTTCGTCTCCTCGATGGCCGGGTCGGGCGCGCGCAGCGCGAGCGCCTCGAGCTGCGCGGCGAGGTTCCCCGCGTCGCGCACGTGGGCCCGGCGCAGGACGCGCGCCAGCACATGCGCGGGAAGATGCTCGCCCTCCTCGCGCATCCAGAGGAGCCGCGAGGAGAGCAGATCGACGAGCCGTTCGCGCGGAAACTCGTCCTCCACGAGCTCCAACAGCGAGAGCGCGAGCCTCACCGGCGGCGCCGGCAGCGCCGGCAGGCCGCGCCGTTCGCGCCAGGGGATGCCAAGCCGGTCCAGCCCCGCCGCCAGCTCCTCCGCCACTCCGCCCCCCAGCGTGCGCGCGGCGACGGCGATCGAGTCTGTCGCCGCCCCTTCGTCGAGGAGATCCGCACAGTGGCGCGCCACCTCGCGCGCCTGCGCCAGCGGCGACGCGCAGGCCGTCATGCGCACCGGCCCTTCCTGCGGCGCGCCACCTGGCGCAAAGAGGCGAGCGAGGAAAGGCGCCAGCGGTCCCTGCGCCGGGTCGAACAGCTCCAGCTCGGGCCCATCGCCAATGCCCTCGATGGCGCGCAGCGTGGGTTCCAGCGCCTCGGTCAGCTCGGGCCGCCCAGCCGACCACGGCAGCCGGATGCGCACGCGCATGCGCGCCGCCAGCGCCGCCGCCAGCCGCAGCCGCAGCGGCGTCCAGTCGAGGATGGCGTCGAACTCGACCTCCGCGGCGCGGGCGAGGAGCGGCGGCAGGGCCAGCCCGCGCTCTAGCTGCTCGACGGCGATGCGCAGCGCGCGGTGCGGCTCGCTCAGGCCGGCCGCGTCCAGCATCGCCCGCGCGGCGCTCATGGTGCGCGCCAGCGCCTCGACCCGCGGCGGCACGGGAAGCGAGGCGAGCTGCGCCGGCTCGAGCAGTCCTTGCGTCAGCGCGGCGAGCAGATCTCCCAGAGCGTGCGCGTATCCCGGCTCGCGGCGGATGGCGTGAAAGGGCCCCTCGCTGTGCTCTCGCGCCGCCTCGCGCAGCACCAGCGCCAGCGCCTCGGGAGAGGCGGGCGCGGGACACTTGCCGGCCCGCCGCGCCTCGCGCACCAGCTCTCGCTCGAGCTGCGCGACGCTGCACGCCACATGCCCCGCCGCCAGCCCTTGGGCGCGCGCGAGCCGCGCCAGCCGTTCCTCGACGCGCGCCGCGTCGGGCAGGACGGCGAGCGTGGGCCCGCGCCGGGCCCGCGCATCTTCGAACGTCAGCTGCACGCTGCCCCCTTTACCACCGGGGTCTGACATCGCCCGCTACTTCGGCTGCGGCGGAGTCTGCTCGGACGCCGGAGCGGCGGCGGGCGGAACGGCCGCGCGCGGCTTCTTCTGCGGCGGCTTGATGTTGGCCGCCGTCCCCCAGAGCGACTTGCGCGCGTCGCCGAACACCTTGGCGAGCCGGGGCGACGTGTCGGGTGGCACCTCGGCCCACGGCCGGATGGTCAGGGCGCGTTTGAACATCTCCTGCGCGTCGGCGGTCTTCCCGGTCTCGGAGTAGATGAGGCCGCGGTAGATGAAGATGAGCACCGTCTCGTCCTCATTGTCCTTGGCCGCCACCTCCGCTTCCTTCAGCTCGGCCAGGGCAGCGTCGAGATCGTGCCCCTGGTAGAGGCGTTGCGCGGCGGCCAGGTGCGTGTTGGCGGACTGCGGCGTGGGGGTCTGCGCGGCGGCGGGCAGGCCGGCGCAGAGGAGGGCGAGGGCGGCATGGGTAGCGAGGCGCATATCCGCAAGGCTAGCAGACGAGGCGGCCGGCGCGAAACGGAAGTAGCGAGTGCCCTATTGAGGCGGTATAGCATCGCCGGATGCAGCGCCCGTGGAACTTTGCCCTCGCCTTGCTGCTCCTGCTCGGGGCCTGCGACAAGTTCCGCGCCATCCCAGGAGTGGAGCCGCGCTCGACGCTTCCGCCCAAAGGCCCGCCGGACGTGGTCATGGGCCCCTGGCTCCTCGAGCCGCAGATGAAGCAAATGACCATCGCCTGGGTGACGGGGGAGCCCTCGGTTGGTCGGGTTTGGTACGGCCAGCAGGAAACGGGCAGGCTGGCGACGGAGGAGGGGCCGCCCGTCACCGATCACCGCGTGGTGCTGCCCGCGCTCCAGCCCGCGACGCAATACCGCTTCCAGGTCGAGGGAGCGCAGGTCGGCGGCTCGTGGTTCACCACCGCGCCGGAGCCGGGCGATGGGGGCCTGTTCTCGATCCTCGTCTACGGCGACAACCGCACCAACTCGGGCGATCACTCGCTGGTGGTGCGGGCGGCGGCGGCGGAGCGCGCGCCGCTGGCGCTGCACACCGGCGACATGGTGGTGGACGCCAAGGATCCCGTGCTCTGGCGGCAGTGGTTTCTCGAGGAGCGCGACCTGCTCTCGCACACGCCGCTCATCGCCACGGTGGGCAACCACGAGATGACCGACGACGGCGTGGCCTATTCGAAGTATTTCCAGCGGCGCGGATTGCCGCCGTACTGGTCGGTCGACTACGGCCCGGTGCACATCGCGGTGCTCGACTCGTTCGAGAAGGCGGCCGGCCCGACGCCGCACTCGGCCGGCGTGTCGGATGCGCAGAAGGCCTGGCTGGAGGAGGACCTGCGCCGGGTGCCGGCCGACCGGCACGTCTGGGCGCTCGTTCACCAGGGTCCGTACGCCCACCCCGCGCACGCCCGCCCGGGCCACGGCGGCAGCGAGGCGGTCAAGTCGGCGCTGGCCGCGGCGCAAATGGTCCACAACATCGAGGTGGTCTTCGCCGGACACGAGCATTTCTACGAGCGGGGGGAGATCGCGGGCCTGAAGTACTTCGTGCTGGGCGGGGGCGGGGCGCCCCTCGAAGATCCCGACCCCAGCGCTCCGGGCGTGCTCTCCGCCCAGAAGGCCCTCTCGTACGCGACCGTGGAGGTCTGCGGTTGCCACGTGAACGGAAAAGCGAAGGACATCGGCGGCAAGGTGATCGATTCATTCAAGCTCGCCGACTGCGCGACACCCTGCAATGCTCCCAGCGCCGTTGCTGCGGTGCCGGCAGTGGCGCCAGAAAAGAAGAGCGAATTGCGCAAGCCCAACCGCCGCCGCCGGAGCGCTTCGTCCAATCGGCGCGACGGGGCGGCCAAATGAGAATCACCGACATGATCCGCTTCGCCGCCGAGCGGGGCGAGCCGGTCTTCTCCTTCGAATTCTTTCCCCCGAAGAACGACGCGGGGGTGCAGGGGCTCTTCGAGACGCTGCACTCGCTGCGTCCGCTGGGCCCCTCCTATGTGAGCGTGACGTGGGGCGCGGGCGGCTCGTCGCGCGGGCGCACGCTGGAGATGGTGACGCGCATCAAGCGCGAGACGGAGATCGAGGCGATGGCCCACCTCACCTGCGTGGGCGCCTCCCGCAAGGAACTGGAAGAGCAGCTCGCGGTCATCTGCGACGCGGGCATCACCAACGTGTTGGCCCTGCGCGGCGATCCGCCGCGGGGGCAGCGCGAGTTCATCATCCACCCCGAGGGGCTCGGTCACGCGAGCGATCTGGTCCAGCTCGCGCGCGAGGTGAGCGACAAGCGCGGCGTGAAGTTGTGCATCGGCGGCGCCTGCTATCCCGAGGGGCACCCGGAGACCCGCGACCTGGCGCGCGACCTGCGGCACTGCAAGGCCAAGGTCGACGCGGGCGCCGACTTCCTCATCACGCAGCTCTTCTTCGACAGCCGGAAGTATTTCGATTTCGTCGGGCGGGCGCACGCGGCGGGCATCGCCGTGCCCATCCTTCCCGGCATCATGCCCGTGACCAACGTCGAGCAGATCGAGCGTTTCACCGCTATGTGCGGGGCGCAGATCCCGCACGGGCTCTCAGCAGCGCTGCAGGCGCGACGCGACGATCATGAGGCGGCGCTGCAACTGGGCGTGGCGTACGCGGCGCTGCAATGCGCCGAATTGCTGCGCGGGGGCGCGCCGGGAATCCACTTCTATACCTTGAACCGCAGCAGCGCGACGCGCGCGATCCTCTCGGCCCTGCGCGCGAGCGAACCCTGGAGGGACGCGTGATATGGCTTCCGCTTCTGTTGGCCGCCGCCAGCAACGTTCCCGCGCTGCCGGCCGACATTCCCGCCGACTCGACGCGCTTTACGGTCCTCATGATGAGCCAGTCCGCCGGCCAGCAGGCGCTCTGGACCACGCCGGACGGCAAGCTGCACGCGTTCTTCCAGTACAACGATCGCGGGCGTGGGCCGAAGACGTACTCGACGTTTTCACTCGACAAGGACGGCGTGCCGGCGGAGGTAGACCTCGAAGGCAACGAATATTTCAAGGCGCCGGTGAGCGAGCGCTTCTCGTCGGCCAACGGCGCTGCCTCGTGGAAGAACAAGGCGGAGGAGGGCCAGAAGAAGATCGCCGGACCCGCCTTTTATCTCACGATGTATGGCCCGCCCGTCGAGAGCGCGTTGCTGGCCCGCGCCATTCTGCGCCACGGCGGGCCGCTGGCCCTGTTGCCAGAGGGCGAGGCGCGCATCCAGCGCGTGCTGCAGAAGAAGGTGGAAGCGGGGGGCAAGTCGCAGGAGGTGACGCTGTACGCCATCACCGGCCTGAGCTTCTCGCCGGATTACCTCTGGCTCGATGCGAAGCAGGACGCCTTCGCCTCGGGCGGCACCTGGCAGTCCGTCGTGCGCGAGGGCTGGGAGAGCGTCATGCCCTCGCTCATCGAGACGCAGCGCGAGGCGATGAAGGAGCGCTCGCGGGATCAGGCGAAACGTCTCGCGCATCGCCCGGCCGCGCCCGTCGTGTTCCGCGGAGCGAAGGTCTTCGACGGCGAGAAGGTCCTCGAAGGGTCGCCCGACGTGGTGGTGTCGGGGAACCACATCGTCTCGGTAGGCAAGCCCGCCCCGGCCGGGGCCGAGGTGATCGACGCGCGCGGCAAGACGCTCATCCCTGGCCTCTGGGACATGCACGCGCACGTCCAGGACAATGACGGACTGCTCAACCTCGCCGCCGGCGTGACCACGGTGCGCGACCTGGCCAACGACAACGACGAGCTCATGGCGCGGCGCAAGCGCATCGAGGAAGGGACCGAGCTGGGCACGCGCATCATCCTGGCGGGATTCATGGACGGGCCCGGCCCGTTCCAGGGGCCCACCAAGGTGCTGGTCTCGACGGAGAAGGAGGCGCGCGACTGGGTCGACAAGTACGCCGCGCTCGGGTACGTGCAGATCAAGATCTACAGCTCGATCAAGCCCGAGCTGGTGGCGGCCATCGCGGACGAGACGCACAAGAAGGGGCTGCGCCTGAGCGGGCACATCCCCTCGGGCATGACGGCGGCGGAGTGCGTGAAGCTGGGGTTCGACGAGATCCAGCACGTAAACTTCCTCGCGCTCAATTTCATGCCCGACGTGAAGGAGACGCGCACGCCGGCGCGCTTCGTCGAGCCGGCCAAGCGCACCGCCGACCTGGACTTGAAATCGCAGCCGGTGCGCGACTTCATCAAGCTCTTGAAGGAGCGACGGACGACGCTCGACCCGACCCTGAGCATCTTCGAGTCGATGCTCGTCGATCGGCCGGGAAAGATCTCCGTGGGTATGGCGGCCGTCGCCGATCGTCTTCCGGCGCAGGTGCGGCGTGGCCTCCTGACCGGCGGGCTCGAGCCGCCGCCGGGGATGGACGAGAAGTACAAGCAGTCGTTCGCGCGCATGGTGCAGCTGGTGCACGAGATGTACGCGGCGGGCGTGCCCATCGAGGCGGGCACCGACTCGCTGGCGGGTTTCGCGCTGCAGCGCGAGTTGGAGCTGGACGTGCAGGCAGGCATTCCCGCGCCGGAGGTGCTGAAGCTCGCCACGCTGGGCGCGGCGCGCATCATGAAGCGCGACGGCGACCTGGGGTCGATCCGCGAGGGAAAGCTGGCCGACCTGGCGGTGATCGAGGGAGACCCGACCGCGGACATCTCGGTGGTCCGCCGCGCGGCGCTGGTGATGAAGAACGGGGTGATCTACCGGCCCGACGAGCTCTACCGGGAGCTGGGCGTCAAGCCGGCCGGCGGAGCTGGTCCTCGAGGTCGCTGATGCGCTTGGCGGCCTTGCGCAGCCGGCGGCACAATTCGCGGGCGATGTTCTGCACGACCATGACGTAGCCCTTCAGATCCTCTTTGTACAAGCTGTACAAATCGGCGTTGGTCAGCTCGTAGAGGAGCGAGTCCTGCTCCGCCCTGGCCCCGAAGGGCCGCGGCTCCATCTCGATGAGCGCCGTCACGCCGAAGAAGTCGCCTTTGCGCATCATGAGGAGGCGCGCCTCGGGGCCGTGCGGGCACTTGCGCTCGACGAGGATCGCACCCGAGCGGACGATGTACATGGAGTTGCCGCTCTGGCCCTCTTCGAAGAGCGTCTCGCCCTTGGCGATCTGGCGTTCCTTGAGGAGCCCCATGACCTTGTCGACCAGCGGTCCCGGCAGCCCGCCGAAGAACGACGTCCCGGTGAGAAAATCCCGCAGTTCCGTGCCGCCTGTCATCGCCGGCAGCATACCCCAGGACGCGCGGGAGGGATTTCCGCCCTTCTTGCAATTGCAACTAATCGAGGCTATCCTTTCAAAAGAAGGAGAACCCGATGCGCCTCCAGAGCCGAGCCCAGCCGCGCCCCGCAGCCGTCCTGGGCAAGGCGCTCATCCGGGCCGCCGCGGCGCTGGGCCTGAAGCAGGCCGAGGTCGCCGCCGTGGTGGGCGCCAGCGCGGCCAGCGTCTCGCGCACCTTCTCGGCCGGGCGCGGCGTCGACCCCGACTCGGCCGAAGGGCGGCTGGCGCTCCTCTTCGTCCGCGTCTTCCGGAGCATCGACGCGCTGGTCGGCGGCGACGTCGCCAAGGCGCGCCTCTGGCTCGACGCGGAAAATCGCCACCTCGGTGGCCGGCCGCGGCGGCTGCTCGGAACCGCGCAGGGACTGGTGCATGTCGCCGAGTATCTGGACGCGATGCGCGGGACCCTCTAGGGCGCGCCCGCTCGCCGGCACTTTCAGCCGCGTGGTCGAGGCGCAGTTCCGCAACTCGACGCGCAAGCTGGTCGATTCCGACGAGGAGCAGCGCGTCCTCGAGGAGCTGCTCGACGCGCGCGCCAAGCTGCCTGTGCCGGCGGGGTTCGAGGGGCTGCACTACCTGCTCTACACGCCCTTCCGCCACCCGCCGCTGCGCAACGGGTCGCGATTCGGTACGCGCAGCGAGCGAGGCATTTTGTATGGCGCGCAGGAGCTGCCCACGGCGATGGCCGAGGTGGCCTACTACCGGCTCGTTTTTCTCGAGGGGACGCGCGCCGACCTGGGAACGGTGTTCGCCGAGTTGACCGCGTTCGAGTTCGGCGTCTCGGCCGCGCGGGGGATCGATCTCTCGCGTCCGCCGTTTCGCTCGGACGAGGCGGAGATCTCCTCGCCCGTCAGCTACGACGCCTCACAACTTCTGGGCGCGGAGATGCGTGCCGCCGGAGTGGAGGCGTGCCTTTACGTTTCGGCGCGGGCGCGACCTCGCGTCCTGAACCTCGCCGTCTTCGAGAACGTCTTCGACCCGCCAAAGCCTGTGTCGGAAGAGCGCTGGTCTTGCACGGCGGCGCGAGAGCGCGTCGAATTCCACTCCGAGCAACTGGTCACCGAGGAGCAGCGCTATTCGTTTCCGCGCGCCCAATTCCTCGTCGCCGGCAAGCTCCCCTCACCAGCGATCGACTGACAAACGAAAACCATTTACGAGAACGACCAACCAGAACGAGAACCAGAACGGCTACAGCCCGAGTTGAGCCCTAGCCGCCTGAATCGTATTCGACAGCAAGTACGCGATCGTCATCGGCCCCACCCCGCCCGGGACGGGAGTGATGGCGCGGGCGCGCTCGGCCGCCGGCGCGAATTCCACGTCGCCGACCAGCTTTCCGGCAGCGTTGCGGTTCATGCCCACGTCGATGACCGTCGCGCCCAGCTTGATCCACGCGCCTTTGATCATCTCGGCCTTCCCGATGGCCGCGACCAGAACGTCGGCGCGCGCCACTTCCTCATCCAGAGCCACGGTGCGCGAGTGGGCCATGGTCACCGTCGCGTGCCGCTCGAGCAGGAGCATCGCCACGGGCTTTCCGACGATGTTCGACCGGCCCACCACCAGCGCCCGCGCTCCCTGCAAAGGCGTCTGCGCTTCGTCGAGCAGCCTGAGGATGCCGAGCGGCGTGCAAGGCCTCAGCCCCTTGCGGCCCGTGAAGAGCGCCCCCGCGTTGTGCGGCCCGAAGCCGTCGACGTCCTTCTGCGGCGCCAGCAGGTCGAGCACTTCATCGGCGTTGATCTGTTTCGGGAGCGGCAATTGCACCAGCACGCCGTGCACTTTGGGATCGACGTTCAGCTTGCGCACCAGAGCCAGAAGCTCGGCGGAGCTCGTCTCTTCGGGCAGGATGTGCTCGAACCCCGCCATCCCCGTCTCCAGGCAGGCCTTCACCTTTCCCCGCACGTAAATCTCCGAGGCGGGATCGTTGCCGACCCGCACCAAAGCGAGCCCCGGCTTCACCCGCGCCCGCGCCTCGATCTCGCGCACTTGCGCCGTCACCTCGGCGCGCACCCTGGCGGCGATGGCCTTCCCGTCGATGATCATGCCGGATCGTGGCAGACGGCCTCGATGTTGTGCCCGTCGAGGTCGAGCACGAACGCGCCGTAGTAGTTCGGGTGGTAGTCCTTGCGCGACCCGGGCTTGCCGTTGTCTTTCGCCCCCGCCTTGAGGGCGGCCGCGTAGAACTCGTCGACCGACTTGCGGTTCGGGGCGCGGAAGGCGATGTGGACCTGGTCGTACTTGCGCTTCTCGGCGGGAGCGAGCCAGAAGTCGGGCTTGCCCTTGGGGCCCAGGCCAGCGAAGTCCCCGTACTCCTTGATCAGCTCGTAGCCGAGCGGCTTGAGGGCAGCCTGGTAGAAGGCCTTGCTCTTCGCGTGGTCCCGCACCCGCAGCGTGATGTGATCGATCATTTGTGCTCCGCCCTTCGGGCTACGCCCGTCGCCGGCAAAGCCGGCTTCTCCGAGCGGGCGATCTAGCACTGTGCTACGAAGCGCGCCATGCCAAGCACAGTGTTCATCACCGGCGCTTCCAGCGGGCTCGGCCGCGGCCTGGCGCTGCACTACGCCAAAGAGGGCGCCACCGTCTACGCGGCCGCGCGGCGCAAGGACGAGTTGGACAAGCTCGCCAAGGAATCGCCCAACATCGTCCCGCTGCAGCTCGACGTGCAGGACACGAAGGCGCTGGTCAAGGCCATCCAGAACAGCGGCCCTCTCGACATGGTCATCGCCAACGCCGGCGTCGGCCGCCCCACGCCCGCGAAGAAGATGGACTGGGAGTGGGTCAAGCGAATCCTCGAGGTGAATGCCACGGCGGCCTGCGTGACGATCGCGGCGGCGCTGCCGGCGATGGTGGAGCGCAACGCGGGGCACGTGGTGGCCATCTCCAGCCTGGCGGCCTTCCGCGGCCTGCCGGGCAACGCCGCCTACTGCGCCAGCAAGGCGGCGCTGCGCATCTTCATGGAGAGCGTGCGCGCCGATCTGGCAAAAACCAAAGTGCGCGCGACGACCATCTATCCCGGCTTCGTCAAGACGGAGCTGACGGCGAAGAACAAGTTCCCCATGCCGTTCCTCATGGAGCTGGACGACGCCGTCAAGGTGATGGCGCGCGGCCTCGCGCGCGGCGCGGCCACCATCTCCTATCCGCTGCCGATGGTGGCCATGACGCGGGCGATGGGCGCGATCCCGCGCGCGCTCTACGAGCCGCTCGCGGGGCGGATGCGGATGTTCTGATCAGTTGACGATGATGGTGGGGCAGTGCCCGCGGTCCGTGTATGTCTTGCCGCCTCGGGGCAGCGTGATCTGGGCGATGTACTGGAAAGTGCCTGCGTTGATAGCAGGCTCTACGGGGTTTTTATCAGAGATCGGATGGGCGAACGGCGAGTCTCCGTATTGAAAGATTATCTTGAACGTGCCGCCGTGCGAGTTCTTGCCCAGGACGAACTTCACGGGGTCCTTGAGCGACACGTTGTTAGTTGTCGGCGTGTAAAAGAAGTCGACTTTTCCTGCAGGGCCGGGCGGGGAAGCGAGGACCTCGAGATCCACTTCGATATTTCGCTTGTTTGCCAAGTTAGACCCCCTCATTTCTTCGAATGCTCAATCAGCTTCGCGTAACCGGGGTCGTTCCGCAACGCTGTGAGCGGCGGCGCCTTCTCGATCTCCTCTTGCGAATACCCCGCCCGCAGCGCCGCTCCCAGTGACTCCAGCGCGCGTCCCCGCATGCCGCTCTGCTCATAGACCAGCGCCGCTCGATACAACACCTGCCCATTCTGCGGCGCGAGCTTCACCGCTTCTGCGATCTGCGCCCGCGCTGGCTCCGCCTCGCCCACCGAAATGCGGTACATCGCCAGCCGCGAACGCAGGTCCGCGTCGCGCGGGCTGGCCGCCACCTGCTTCTCGGCCTGGACGGCCGCCTGACGGAAAGCGCGCGCCGACTCTTCGGCCTTTCCCGGCATCCACCGATACGCGTCGCCGAGATTTCCCCAGGTGCGGTCGTCGGTGGGAGTCAGCTCGACGGCCTTGAGATACATCTCCGCGGCCTGCCGGTACTTCTCCTGGAAGTAATAGACGGTGCCGAGGTTGGAATAGCTCTGCGAAGTGGGATTGAGCCCCAGCGATCGCTCCAGCATGGCCGCCGCTTCCACGTACCGCCCGAGCCGGAGGTACATCGCGCCAAGGTTGGCGTACCCGGCGTAGTTGTCGGGCGTCAGCTCGATTACGCCCTGCAGCCAGGGCAGCGCTTCGGCGATGCGGCCGTGCCGGTTGTAGAAGAGCCCCAGGTCTTTGTGGGCGGCCCACGAATCGGGCCGCATCTGTATGGCGCGCCGATAGGTAGCCTCTGCCTCCGGTGTGCGGCCCCCTTCGTCGTACGCGTTGGCCAGCTCGCGGACCGCGTCGGCGCTGCCCGGCTCGAGCTTGAGCGCGCGCTCGAAGCTGGCGATCGCCTGCGGGTGCTCGCCCTCGGCGGTCTCGATGAGACCCATGGTGATATGCGCGGGCGCGAGCTGGTCGTTCAGCTCGACGGCCCGCCGGCCGCTCTCGCGCGCGCGCCTGAGGAGCTGCGGGTCGCGGTTCAGCCGATAGCTGCGCAACCACGCCTCGGCCTGTCCGGCCCAGGCCAGCACGTATGACGGGTCCTTCGCCAGGGCCTTCTGAAAGACGGCCAGGGCATTGTCGAGGTTTTCCTGCCGGTCGTAGCGCTGCAGATACCCGCGCCCCTGCAGATAGAGCTCGTACGCGCCGGGTACGGGCGTCAGCCCCGCTTCGAGCGCGCGCTGCGCCTCGGGCCGCAGCTCCAACTCGAGCATCTCCGACACCCGCTGCAAGAGCAGCCCCTGCAAGGCGGAGATCTTCTTGCGCGGCACCTCGAGATCGCGGGCAGCCAGCACCAGGAGCGATTTCGTGTCGACCAACTCGGCCGCCACCATCACATTGTCGGTCGAGGAGCGCACGCTGCCGCTCAAGGCCAGCGTCGCCCCGAAGGCGCGCTGCGCGTCGCGCGGGCCGGCGACGCCCTCCTTGAGCACGGCGCTGGCCGAGACCACCCGCAGCGATCCCTGGAACTGCTCCAGCTGGCGCAGCTTGTTGGTGAGGATCTCCGCCAGGCCGGCCGAGAACGCCTCGCCCTCGCGCGCGCCGCCCACCTCGCGAAAAGGCAGCACCGCGAGACGCTTGGTAGGCGCGGCCGTTCCCCGCAGCTGCGACAGCCACCCCTGCAGCACGGGCGCGAAGACGAACGCGGCCGCCACGCCGCCTGCGATGGCGAGCGCGAAAGCACCGGCCAACCCCGCGCGCCGCAGCCAGCGGCTCCTGCGCACGGCCGTCGCGCCGGTGTCCTCCGCGATCTCGTCGAGCCGCAGCAGCAGTTCGTGCGCGGACTGGAAGCGCTCCTGCGGATCCTTGGCCAGGCAGCGCCTGACGACGTGCCGCAGCGCCGCAGGCACCTCGGGCGGGAGCGCCTCGGGCTCCTGGTTGAGGATGGCGTAGCCCGTCTCGATCGGGGAGGCGCGCTGGAACGGCCGGCGCCCCGTGAGCATCTCGTGGACGATGGCGCCGAAGCTGAAGATGTCCGAGCGGTGGTCGACGTCCTGCCCGCGCACCTGTTCGGGCGACATGTACTCGACGGTGCCGAGGATCGCGCCGGTGTCGGTGCTGACGGGCGGCGTGGTGTCGTCGGGCGCCGCGGCCCGACGGTCGCTCGCCAGCAGCTTGGCGATGCCGAAATCGAGGATCTTGAGCACGCCCTCGGCGGTGACGAAGAGGTTCTCGGGCTTGAGGTCGCGGTGGACGATGCCTTTCTCGTGGGCCGCCGAGAGGCCGCGCGCGAGCTGGCGGGCGTAGTCGATCGCCTTGCGCAGCGGGATCGCCCCGCCGGCCAGCTGCGTGCGCAGCGTCGCGCCGTAGAGCAACTCGGAGACGATGTACGGCCAGCCGGCGTGGTTGCCGATGTCGTGGACGTCGACGATGTTGGGATGGTTGAGGGCGCCGGCCGCCCGCGCTTCCTGCTCGAAGCGGCGCACGTTCTGGTCCTCGCGGGCGCTCAGCACCTTGAGCGCCACGTCGCGGCCCAGCTTCAGGTCACGCGCGGCGTAGACCCGGCCCATTCCGCCGCGGCCCAGCTCCCGGTCGAGGCGGTATCGATTGCCCAACGAGGCGCCGAGAAGGGCGTTCAGCGCCGCGCCGGCGGGCGCCTCCGCACGCTCCTCCTGGAGCGTTTTGCTCACGGGCGAAGAGTGCTCCGCGGGTCGATGTCGCGTCAATGCTGCTAGACTGTCGCGGTGCATCCTCCGGCCCGCGAGCTGATCGACCTGCACATCCACGTGGGCGCCGCCGTGGCGCCGCACATCCTCTGGTCGATCGCCCACCAGCAGGGTTTCAAGCTGCCGGTCAAGGACTATTGGGAGTTCGTCGAGCTCATCTCCGCCAGCTCGCAGAAAGTGCACTCCCTTCAGGATTACCTGCACATCCTCCACACCGTCACCGAGAAGATCCAGTCGAGCCCGGCGGCGATCGAGCGCTCGGTCTACGAGATCATCGGCAAGGAGTACCGCGGCAGCCGCGTCTCGCTCATCGAGCTGCGCTTCAACCCGATGAAGCGCAACCTGGGGGGCGAGCGCGACCTCGATCACATCATCCACGCCGCCATCCGCGGCATGGACCGGGCAATGCTGGAATACGGCTGCCGGGCGGGGCTCATCTTCTGTCTCGCCCGCGAGTTCGACGCGCGGCTCAACGAGATCATCCTCGAGAAAGCCATCAAGTACCGGCGCCGTGGCGTGGTGGGCATCGACCTGGCCGGGTCGGAAGAGCATGCGCTCGAGCTGCGCCCGAAAGAGGCGGAGAAGTACGCGGACCTCTACCAGCGCGCGCGCGAGGCGGGCCTGAAGACCACCGTCCATACCGGCGAGACGCCCGGCACGGGCGCCGAGGGAGTGCGCGCCGTGCTCGAGCTGCTCAGGCCACAGCGCATCGGCCATGGCGTACAGGCCGCCTACGACGAGCCGGCCATGCGCATGCTGCGCGAGATGGACGTGACGCTGGAGATCTGCCCCTCGTCGAATCTCTCCACCCACGCCGTCTCGGGCTGGGACGAGCTGCGCCAGGTGGTGCGCACCTTCCTCGACCGGCGCGTGAAGATCACCATCAACACCGACGGGCCGTACCTGCTGGACACCGACATGAAGCGCGAGCTGGAGCTGCTGGTGCAGAACAAGGTGCTCGACGAGCGCGAGATCGACCAGTGCCTCGCCTGGGCGCGCGAGGCCAGTTTTCTCGGCCCGGAAGAAGTGTAGGGACGTCGATCTCGAGATCCGCCAGGAGTTGACCGCAGGGAGAGGAGGTAGAGGCGATGCGCAGCATCTGGGCGTTCTGTGGCCTCGCCGCGGGCGCGGCGTTCGCTCAACAGCCGGAGAAGCGGGAAGTCCGCACCATCATCCTGCCCGGCAACGGCGGGTACATCCGCTACGAGGTGTTGCCGGGGGACGACGCGCGGCCGCCGGGCGAGTTGACCGTGCTCCACGAGGAGGCCCGGCCCGTTCCTCCTGCCGACATGGCGCAAACGCCAACCAAGACCCAGACGCAAGCCGAAGCGGAGCCGTACACCGCCGACGACTCGCGCCAGATGCGCCGGCGCATGGCCGAGCGCCAGCGGCGGCACGCGCGCTGCGGGCCCATCCGGGCCAAGCTGGCGGCGCGCCTGCTCCAGCTCCGCGGGCTGGACGTCGACCCGGATTTCGCGGAGTGGCTGACGCACAACGTGACGCTCGGTTCTGAAGGGGTGGCGCAGCTCCACCTGATCGGGCCCGACCCGCTGCTGTTCGCGGCGGTCCGCAACGACTTGATCGCCCGCTCGCTGGCGCAGGAACTGGCTCAGTGCCAATCGGCAGCCCGCTGAAAAAGTAGGCTGAGAAAAAAAATAATTATTTATTTTGGCGTTTCAAAAAGGGCGCCGCTTGAGAATGAGGAAGCGCGGGTCGTCCCGCACGATCTCGAAGAGTTCCTCCGCCGCCCCAGGTTGCTGGGCGAATTCGACCAGCTTTCCTTCCTGGCGGTAGATCACCGCGTGGCCGGCGCCTTTCGCGTCGCAATAGCCGGCCAGATCCGCGAACGTCGGCTGGCCATGTTTCTCGCGGACCAAGAGGAGATTTGCCACCAGCAGGCGCCGTTCCAGCTCGTCGAACGCCATGTCCATGGGGGCGACCGTCCATCCATCGGCCGGCAGGCTGGCGCCGATCTCGCGGTTGAGCGAGGCGATGTCGATTTTGTCGGCGACGTCTTTCGCCTGTGCGAACAATCCCCAGCCGGCGAAGAGGCCGACGATGCCGCCGAGCAAGATACGCTCGGCTCGTTTGGGCGCGATGTCCCGCCAGCGCGCGAGCGCCTCCCCGATCACCAGCGCCTGGAACGGCACCAGGTAGATCGAGTAGAGGATGCCCTTGTCGGCGACCATGACCCCCAGCATCGCCATCAGCACCAAGACGTAGCGGAGGAGGAAGCCGTCCTGCGCGCGCGGCCGCCGCAGCAAAGAGAGCGCACAGACCAGGAAGGCGGAGGTGAGGAAGATGATGTCGGGCTTGCGGAAGAGCCGCTTGTGCTCCTGGAGGAGGTTGAGGAGCGGCCCGAGGATGCGCAGCTGGGTCTTGTGCGCGATGAGAGGGCTGTTGATCTGCTCCCGGAACAGGTCGGGATGGGCGAGCGCCTCGAGGGCGTAGGGCGAAAAGACCAGCCCCGCCGCCAGGACGAACGCCGCCGCCTGGAGCGGACGCCGGGCGGCCGCCAGCACCGTCGCGCCGGCCGCGACGAAGATGGCCCCGTTCAGGTGCGTGAGCGTCGCCGCGCCGGCGCACGCTCCCGCGCCCAGGATCCAGCGCCACGCCGGGACGCGCGCATCCAGCCAGAGCAGGAGAAAGCTGGCGAAGCCGAAGAGCGTCGCCAACATCTCGGGTCGGGCCAGCTTGAAAGACCGGAAGGCCTGCGGCGCCACGAGGAAGGCGAGCAGCCCGAGGACGATCTGGGAGGATGACGCGCCGGAAAGCCGCCCGAACACGGCCATCAGCGCCAGCAGCAGCGTCGCAGAAGCGATGGGCAAGAGGCGCATGTGGAAGAGGCCAAATCCAAATCCGCGGAACACCGCGCTTTCCAGCGTGATGAAGAGCCAGTGCCGGACCACGATGCGCACGTCCTCGTGGACGAAGCCCCGGAAGAAGTTCGAGTGCGGATAGCCGTCCCTCGCCTGGAAGAAAGCCTCTTCCGCGAACCAGGCCTCGTCCACGTGCGGTGAATGCCGGGGGATGCTCGCGAGGAGGAGCAGCAGCTCGACGCAGAGGAGCACAACGAGGAGGCGCCGCATCTCGCCTCGATCATAAGTGATGAGCCACCTTCCGTCGCCTCTCCGCCCCTATACTCGGCTCAACTCGGAGGTGCGCCCATGCCAGCCACGCTCAACTACCTGACCGTCAGAGACGCCCTTCCGGCGGTCGTCATCACCCTCAACCGCCCCGAGCAGCTGAACGCGCTCTCCACAGGGCTGATGAAGGAGCTCACGGCGGAGCTCGATCGCCAGTCGCGGCGGCAGGAGGTCCGGGCGATCGTGCTCGAGGGGGCCGGCCGCGCGTTCTCCGCCGGCCACGACTTGAAGGAGCTGCAGGGGCGCACCTTGGACGAGGAGCGCGACATCTTCAACATCTGCACCGAGCTGATGCAAAAGGTCCAGAACGTGCCCAAGCCGGTGATCGCCGCGGTGCACGGCATCGCCACGGCGGCGGGCTGCCAGCTGGTCGCCACCTGCGATCTCGCCATCGCAACCGAGGACAGCCGCTTCGCCACCTCGGGCGTCCGCTACGGACTCTTCTGCTCCACGCCGGGGGTGGCGGTGGCCCGCAACGTCTCCCGCAAGCACGCCCTCGACATGCTCCTGACGGGCAGATTCATCGACGCCGCCACGGCAGAGCGCTGGGGACTCGTCAACCGGGTAGTGCCGGCAGGCGGGCTCGACGCCGCGGTGCGGGAACTGGTCGCGGAGCTCGCGGCGCTGAGCCCGCTCGCCCTCGAAATTGGAAAGAGGGGCTTCTACAAGCAGATCGAAGTGCCGCAGGCGCAGGCCTACGAGCTGATGTCCGAGGCCATCGCCCGCAACGCCGTCGCGAAGGACGGCCAGGAGGGCATCAGCGCCTTCGTCGAGAAGCGCAAGCCCAACTGGAAGGGCGAGTAATCAGCGGCGAGGCGTCAGTCGTCCTCCGGTTCGGACGCGCCCGCGCTTTTCTCGCCGAGCCAATGGGCGCCCGAGTCGAACCACTCGCGGGCGAAATCGATCCACACCAGCGCCCCGTCGGTATCGTTCTGGCCGGCGCTCCAGTCGGCCTGCCATCCATAGATCACCCCCTCGAGCGTCTTGGCTTGCACGGTGCGCGCGGCGCGGTCCTCGGTGGCGCCTGGCCACGCCGCGACCAGCGACGCCACACTGTCGTCGATCGACCGGGGAGCAGGGACGGGCGCGCTGGCGAAGAGCAGCGCGTCGTTGCCCCCGAGCCACCAGAGGGCGAAGGCCTGCGCGTGCGCGTCGATGGCACGGAAGTGCCGCTGGGTGCCCACCAGCGCCGCCGCGCCTGCCCGCGCGCGAGCGATCTGCGCGTCGGTGGCCTGCGACTGCGCCTTGGCCGATACCAGCGTCGAGAGCAGGCACTGCGCGTCGGAGAAGACCGTGCGCAGGTCGGTCTGCCGCTGTATTCCCGTCACCAGGCCGTCGACCTCGGCGTCCGTCCATGGGCGCGGCGATTGCTGGTGCGACTGCTCGGCCGACACCATGGCCGGGCTGGGCGTTGGGGAGAGATCGACCTGGGATGACTCCTGCCGCGGCAGGTGGCTCGATTGCATCCAGAGCCGCAGCGTGAACTGGCCCGACGCGACGCCCGACCTGCCCACCACCACCAGGTAGTTGCCGGCGCGCGGCAGGTGGAACCCGTCGATGGCGAGGTGGCGCGGGTCCCTGCCGCGCGGGGTGCCGGTGGCGATGGCTCTGCGGTGGCCGCTCTTGTCCTTGGGTGCCAGGAGCGTCAGCGTGGGCGTGAGCGCGCTTTTTCCCGTGGGCCACACGTCGGGCGCGACGGTGTCGCCCGCGGTGCCGTTGAAGCCATAGGCGAGTTGCGCGGCGGCAACGGTCAAGTTGCCGTGTGTGAACGACTGCGGGCCGATGGTGCCGACGGTGAGACCGTCGCTCGAGGAGTCGTATAGCGAAGGCGCGCTGCCGCAGGCGGCGACGAGCGCGAGAGCGAAAATGGTGCGGTCCATGCCGCAGCCAACAGCAGAAAGCGTGCCTGGGCGGCCACCTTCAAGAAACGCCGTGATTCAGGAGATCAAGCGCGCACGGATTCGTTGGGCGGCGCGCTGGAGGGTCTCGGAATAAGACCCCCCCATAGCGTTTTGGAACAAGTCATCCAGCCTCTGAACAAAGCCCGGAGACTTGAGTCGGCCCTCCTGCGCCAGCGCGCGAAGCGAGAACGGTTCGCCGCGGATCTGCGACTCGACCAGCGCCCAGATCGCGTCGCTGGCCTTGAACGCCGCGGGGCCCAGTCCGGCCTCCTCCGCCTTGGGTCCCAGCGCGGCCGGCGAGATGCCCAGCGCCTCGAGCAGCTCGACCACCGCTTCCGCCTCGTCGAGCAGCACCTCGGCGCCCGCAACCTCGGCGCGCGATCCGAACGCTCGCGGCCGGCGCTGCCCCGGCTCGGCGAACAGGGGCCGCGGCTTGAGCAGCGCGTCGACCGCATCGCCGAGTGGTTCGTCGAGCAGCGTCGCGCTCTGCGCCTGGGGCAGCCGCGCCGAGGCGGCGATCCTTCGCGCTCGCGTCTGCAGGCGGTACGCCTCGCCCATCGCCGTCTGGAAGACGTTGCGGATGGGCGTCTCGACGAGCACACGCGCCGCCCTGGTAGCATCGCCGCCCGAGAGCAGCTCCAGCCCCAGCGCCAGCGTGGCGCGCGCCTGGGCGAGCTGCTCGCGCACCTCGGCAGCGTCGTCGAGCGGCACGCGGTTGGCCACCAGCGCCGCGTTGGCGGCATAGACGAGCGATTCCTCGGCATCCTCCAGCTCGGAGCCCGAGAGCTGCGCGAGCGCCGCCTCGAGCAGATTCCTCTTCGGCACCGTCAGCGCCGTGCTGGCCGTCTCTGGCAGCTTGGGGGCTTTGGCAGGACGCGCATAGAAGGCCAACGCCTCCTCGAATTCCGGCACGCCCAGGTCGCGCAGCCGCCCGTTGCGCCAGCGCCGCGCCGCCTCTTCCAGCTCGGCCGGCTGCTCCCAGCGCGTCGCCTCGATGAGCCGGCCCGCGGTGGCGTCGTCGCGCTGGTAGAGGTCCTCGATCAGGTGCCGCATGGCGCTGAACTCCGCCTCGCCGGTGAACTCGAGCAAGAAGCGCCGGTCGGGCGTGTACCAGGCCAGTTCGGGATTGGCGGGGCGGGCATGATCGTCCTCGCCCAGGTCGTACACCTTCATCTCGCGCCGCAGCACGAGCGCAAGAAGCTCCACGTCCAGCGACGAGAGCTGCCCGCGGAACCGCGCGTCGTTGCGGCGCCCCTCGCGCGCGAGACGCAGCCAGCGCAGCACCTCGGTGGGCTTTGGCCCTTCGTCCGCGCCCGGCCAGGCCGCCATGTCGATGAAGTGCCGGAACTGCTCCGGCGTCGACATGGCGACGATCTCCGCCGCGTCGTCGGGGCCAATGTCAAGTAGAGTGAGGTACAGTTCCTCTGGCGGCAGCGACCGCACCAGCTTGCCGGGGTCGGGCGCCGAGAAGAGCAGATCGAGCTTCTGCTTGCCGCGCGCCTCGGACAGCGCCCGTCGCGCCGCGCGCGGGTCGAGGAGCGAGCTGCCGTTACCGCCCGCCATGGGGCCTTTCCCGGAAGCTAGGCGGCCTTGGTGACCTTGCCGGCCTTGAGGCAGCGGGTGCAGACGCGGATGCGCCGGTGCGAGCCGTCGACCAGCGCGCGGACCCTTTGGAGATTCGGGAGGGACCGCTTCTTCGTCTTGTTGTTCGCGTGGCTCACCTGGTTTCCCACCAGGGGACCCTTGCCGCAAATCTCGCACTTGAACGCCATTTCCGCCTCTGCCCCTGCTGTAAGGAACGGCGGATATTGCCCGGAAGTCCGAGCGTGTCAAGTGGCGGAGACCGACTTGCGGCCCGAGAGCGCGAGCGCCTGTCCAGCTGCCGCGCGCGCCGCCAGGATCTGTCCCTCGAGCCCGAATCCCGGGTAGCAGGCGGCCGAAGCGAAGAGGATCCGCTCGTGCGCCTCGGAGAGGGGGCGCAGGCCGATCGGCTGGGCGTCCTCGTGCGGGCGCAGGAGCGGATGCGACTGGATGGGGTTCAGATCGGCCGACTGGTGCACGATGTGCCGGTCGAAGAAGGGCAGCACCGGCTCCAGCGCCGCCCTGACCGACTGCAGAAGGCCCTCCGCATCGGAGAAGCCCGCGTCCGAGACGCGCGCGACCGTCAGCAGCCGCTCGGCGGACGCCTCGCCTTTCGCTCTGCGGGCGGGGAGCGACGAGATCACCAACGGGCCCAGCGCGTTGCCCAGGTGCAGGGCGGCCTCTTCGAGCGCGAGCGGCAGCCCCTCGGCGCGCACCACGTAGTGGGCCAGCGTCACCTTGCGCTCGACGGGGAGCGCCGCTTCTTCGGCCACCTTCCGCTCGATGCGTCCGCCGCCCTGCACGAGCGCCGCGATGTGCTCGGACCCGCAGGCCAGCACGGCGCAGCTGGCGCGCACCTCCGTGCTGCCGAGGAGGAAGACGATCCCTTTTTTCTCCAGCCGCAGCTGCGCGGCCGGGTCGGGGAGTAGCTCTCCGCCGGACTCGAGCGCCTTCTTGCGCAGAAGCTCCCCGAGCTGCGCCGGCCCGCCCCAGAGACGCTGCGGCGCGCGGAACAGCGCCGCCGCCTCGCGCGCCGTCGCTTCGGGAGCGGATTCACCCACCAGCGAGGCGGAGAAGGGCGCGAGCGCCGCGAGGCACTGACCGAGCAGCCCTTCGGGAAGCTGCGGCGGGGGGGGGGTCACCTTGTTGACGCGCCGCCGCTCGAAGAACCCGCGCGGCGGCCAGGGCGGCGGCTCGAGGACGAACGCGTCCCAGGCGTGGCCGAGGCGCTCGAGTGACTCGAAGTCCCTCTCGGCTTCGATGGCCATGTCGGTCAGCTCGCGGCGCAGCTCGGCCCTGCGGCGGGCGGGGTCGGCGGGGAGCGACAGGCGCAGTTTTTCGCCCAGCACCTGGAATGACCCCTGCGCCGCCGCGGCCTGGCGTTGCAGGTCGGCGCCGAGCCCCAGCTCGTCGAGCGTCCCCGACGCGCCCGCGAGCTGGCGGAGCGGGGGGACCAGCGGGTTCGCCGCGGGCAGGAGCCACCCTTCGCTCTCCCGCGCCGCCGCGAGGGGCTGCATGGTCGCGAGCAGCACGCGCAGCCCGCGCCTCGCGCACAGCGCCGCGGCAGTCGCTCCGCCCAAGTCGGGGCCGAGCACCGCCACGTCGTAGATCCGCCGCGCGGGGAGCTTGGGGGGAGCGCTGCTCATCATTCGTCCAACGGCGGGGAAGAAATGGTGCGCGCGGCGTCTCCCGGTGGCGCCTGGATGCGGACCCGCCGCCCCTCGATCGACACGCGCCCCTGCGCAAAGAGCTGCACGGCGCGCGGGTAGCAGCGGTGCTCCTGCACGAGGATGCGCGCCGCCAGCGTCTCCTCGGTATCGCCGTCGAGCACCGGCACGGCGGCCTGGATCACGATGGGTCCCGTGTCGGTGCCTTCGTCGACGACGTGGACGGTGCAGCCCGAAACTCGCACGCCGGCCTGCAGCGCCTGCCTCACGGCGTGCATCCCCGGGAACGACGGCAGCAGGGCTGGGTGGATATTCAGTATCCTATTCTCGAAAGCCGCCAGCAGCACCGGCGTGATGAGCCGCATGAACCCGGCGAGACAGACCAACTCGACGCCGTGGCTGCGCAGATTTTGTACGATTTGCGCGTCGTGCTCCTCCCGCTCGACCCCTTTGTGCGGGAGCGCCAGCGCCGGAACGCCCGCCGCGCGCGCCCGGTCGAGCGCTTTCGCTCCGGGGATGTTGGAGATGACCACCGCGACCTGCGCCCCGATGCGCTCTTGCGCGGCGAGGATGGACTGGAGATTCGATCCCGATCCGGAGGCGAGGACCCCCACGCGCAACGGAGTCATCCCTGCACGACCACCTCGGGCTCGACCAGCCCGGGCGCCGCCTCGATGCCACCGATCTCGAAGGCCGCCTGACCCCGCTTTTTCAGCAGCTCGACGGCCCGCGGGGCGTCGACGCGCGAGACGACCGCGCACATGCCCACGCCCATGTTGAAGGTGCGCAGCATCTCCTCGGGAGCGACATTCCCCAGCTTCTGGATGCGGGTGAAGATCTCCGGCACCGGCCACGACCCGCGCCGCAGCAGCGCGCGATGCTCGGGCGGGAGCACGCGCGGCAGGTTTCCCGGCAGGCCGCCGCCGGTGACGTGCGCGAAGGCGTGCACGTCGATGGCGTCGCGCAGCGCCAGGCAGTCCTTCACGTAGATGCGCGTCGGTTCGAGCAGCGCGCGCGCCAGCTCGGGCGTCAGCTGCCCCTCGAAGACCTTTCGCGCCAGCGAGAAGCCGTTCGAGTGGAGGCCGCTGGAAGCGAGGCCCAGCACCACGTCGCCCGGCTTGACGCGGCTGCCGTCGAGGATGCGGCTCTTCTCCACCACGCCCACGCAAAAGCCCGCCAGGTCGTACTCGTCCCCTTGGTAGAAGCCGGGCAGCTCGGCCGTCTCACCGCCGATGAGCGCGCAACCCGCCCGCACGCATCCTTCGGCGATGCCGGCGATCACCTGCTCCGCTTCGCGCGCGCGCAGCCGGCTGGTGGCGAAGTAGTCGAGGAAGACGAGCGGCTCGGCGCCGCACACCACCACGTCGTTGACGCTCATGGCGACGAGATCGATGCCGACGGTATCGTGCTTTCCAGCGAGGAAAGCCAGCTTGAGCTTGGTGCCCACGCCGTCGGTGCCCACGACCATCACCGGCTCCTCGTAGCGCTTGGGCACTTCGAACAGCCCGCCGAACCCGCCGATCCCCGCCAGCACTTCGGGCCGCAGCGTGCGGCGCGCGTGCGGCTTGATGCGCTCGACCAGCGCATCGCCTTCGTCGATGTCCACGCCCGAGTCGCGGTAGGTGATCGGCTTCTCCGCCATCGCGGCGCGCACCTTATAGATCCGGGGACACCATACGCAACTCGCCGTGCCAACACCGCACTGGCACGAGTTGCGTATGGTGTCCCCGGATCCGGGAAGCGGGCGGCCGGGCGGCCCCTCGATGGCCTGGAATCCCGCCCGGAAAGTCAGCGGGTTGGTGTACGCTGGCCCTCCATCTCGGAGCATCAAAATGCATCGGTTCCTGCGCTGGCTCACGCTCGTCAACGCGTTCCGCATCGGCCTCGCTACCGGGCTCTTCTTCTCGCTCGTCCACCTCTGGCAGGTCGCGGCGCGCCAGGAGATCCCCGTCCTCACCAAGCTGGAGAACGCGATGGTGGACGTGCGCTTCCACCAGCGCGGGCGCGTCGACCATCCCGACCGCGTGGTCCTGGCGGCGGTCGACGAGCAGTCCATCGCGCGCTACGGGCGCTTCCCGTGGGACCGGCGCGTCATCGCCAGCCTGGTCGACAAGCTGGTCGACGAGGGCGCGGCGGCCATCGGCTTCGACATGTCGTTTTCCGACGAGGACCTGGGCGGCCGTTTCGCCGGCGCCAAGCGCTACCGCAAGCGCTTCGAAGACATCTCGCTCGCCTCGCCGCGCGGGCGCGCCGCCGTCGATCGCTTCTCCGAGGCCGAGGGGGAAATCGCCGGCGCCGCCTCCGCGCTGGGCGCGCTGGCGCACAAAGTGAAGCCCGGCGCAGAGCCCATCTACAAGACGGCCAAGGGCCGCCTCGAGGACGGCAAGCAGAAAATCAACGACTCGAAGGCGCAGTTCGAGGCGATGGTGCGGGAGCACGACGCCTACGCCAAGGAGCTGGATCAGGACCTGGTGGGGCTCGATCCCGACGCCGTGCTGGGCAAGGCGGTGGCGCGCGCGGGCGGCAAGGTGGTGCTCGGGTTCGTCGCGCTCACCGAGCCGGAGATGCGCTCGTTCAAGGAGGACGAGATCGAGGAGCACGTCAAGCGCATCGAGATGGGCAGGATCGGCGCGCCCGAGTTCCGCTGGAAGACGCCAGAGGGGGCGGAGATGTCCAAGCCCGTCGCCCAGACGTGGATGAAGGCGTATCCGGGTCTGCGCGCGCCGCTGGCCCCCATCGGGCGCGACGCCACGCGGCTGGGCTTTTTCAACACGCTGCCCGATCCCGACGGAGTCATCCGCCACGCGGCGCTCGCCATCCAGGCGCGGGGCCGGTACTTCCCCTCGCTCGACGCGGCGCTGGTGGCCGTCTACCTGGGCATTCCCTCGAGCCGCATCATCCCCGTCGTCACCAGCGACGTCGAGGGCGGCGGCGATCTCGACGGCGTCGACTTCGACGGAAAGATGTACGTGCCGACCGACGCACGCGGGCTGATGCCCATCAACTATTACGGCGGCGATCGCACCTTCACCAACTACTCCATCGCCGACGTCATCGAGGGCAAGACGCCGACGGGTGCGCTCAGGGGCAAGGTGGTGCTGATCGGGGCCACCGCGCAGGGCACGTTCGACCAGCGGGTGACGCCGTTCCAGAAGATCACCTCGGGCGTCGAGACGCACGCCAACGCCATCGAGACCATGCTCTCGAAGCGGTTCCTCTCGCGCGACGTGACCGTGCAGGCGGTGGAGGTGCTCTGCTGCCTGCTCCTGGCGCTGCTCTTCGCGTTCATTTTCGCGCGCGTCAAGGTCGCCATGTCGCTGCCGGTGCTGGTCATCTCCGCGGGCAGCCTCTACGCGGCCTCCTTCGTGCTCTTCCGGCTCGGGTACGACGTCTTCGTCGCCCTGCCGCTGGTCGAATTGGGTGCCATGTTCGTGCTGGTGACCGTCTATCGCTACGCCACCGAGGAGCGCGACAAGCGGCAGCTGCGCAAGGCCTTCCAGCTCTACCTCAACCCCGAAGTGATGGAGGAGATGCTCGAGCAGCCCGAGAAGCTCCAGCTGGGCGGGAAAGAGCTGGAGCTGACGGTGCTCTTCAGCGACATCCGCGGCTTCACCACCATCTCCGAGAAGCTCTCGCCACCGGCATTGGTTCACTTGATGAACGAATACCTCTCGCCCATGACCGACATCGTTTTTCGCCGGCGCGGCACGCTCGACAAGTACATCGGCGATGCGGTGATGGCCTTCTTCGGCGCGCCGGTGCAGAACGAGATGCACGCCGCCAACTGCTGCGACGCGGCGCTGGAGATGCTGGAGACGCTGGCGCGCCTGCGGGAGAAATGGCGTATCGAGGACCCCAACATCCCCGACGTCGATATCGGCATCGGGATCAACTCCGGGCCGATGGTGGTGGGGAACATGGGATCGTCCCAGCGTTTCAACTACACGGTAATGGGCGACAACGTGAACCTCGCCAGCCGCCTCGAGGGGCTCAACAAGGAGTACGGCACCCACATCCTCGTCACCGATCAGACACTGACGGCGGCGCGCAAGGGCCTCAAGGACAAGAACGCGTACACGGTGCGCGAGCTGGACGCGGTGCGCGTGAAAGGCAAGAAGGAGCCGGTGCGGGTCTTCGAGCTGCGCTCGCGCGGAGTGCCCCAGACCGAGGAGCAGCCGCTGCTCGAGGGCTATGCGGAAGGGCTGCGGATGTACCGCGTGCAAAAGTTCGCCGAGGCGCGCCTCCAGTTCGAGAGCCTCCTTCTCCGCTACCCCGGCGACGGCCCCTCGGAACTCTTCATCCGCCGCTGCGACATGATGATGGAAGCGCCCCCCGGGCAGGACTGGGACGGCGTCTTCAAGATGGAGCAGAAGTGAGGCTTCAGGCCTCAGGCGTCAGGCCTCAGGCGGGATTTCCTGAGGCCCGGGGTCTGAGGCCCGTGGTCTGAAAAGGCGTGATTCAGATCACGTCGGTAAAATTGACCCGTACTGAGTCACACTGATAGGAATTCCATATGGCAGGTGAGGACGCACTGTTCCAGCGGTTCGGCAAGGAGTTCAAGCGCGGCCACGTGCTCTTTCGCGAAGGCGAACCGGGCAAGGAGATGTACGTCATCCAGGCCGGCAAGGTGAACATCACCAAGACCGTCCGGGACACGGAAAAGATCCTCGCCCAGCTGGGCGCCGGCGAGTTCTTCGGCGAGATGGCCATCCTCAACAACAAGCCGCGCTCGGCCGGCGCGGTGATGGCGGAGGACGGGAAGCTCCTCGTCATCGATCCCAAGACCTTCGAGGCGATGATCCGCGGCAACGTGGAGATCGCCGTCCGCCTCATCAAGAAGCTCTCCGACCGGCTCCAGGAAGCCGACGAGCAGATCGAAAATCTATTGTTGCGCGATCCGAACAGCCGCGTGGTGGCCAACCTGCTTCAGCAGGCCATCAAGCGCGGCAAGGACACGCCGCAGGGCAAGCTCGTCTCCGTCAACCTCGGCGAGCTTCACGTCCGCATGGGCCTCACCCAGGCGGAGGTCCAGGAGGCCATCACCAAGACCGCCAAGGCGCGCATCATCGCGGTAGTCCCCGAGGGCGTCGTCGTTTCCGACACCGGCAAGATGCAGAAGTACCTCGACTTCCTCGAAATGAAGGAACGGTTCGGGGATTGAGCCCATGAAGATCCGCGTCCTCGGCTGCCACGGCGGTGAGCTCCCCGGCCATCGCACCACCTGCTTCCTGATCGATCAAAAGCTATGCGTCGACGGAGGCTCGATCACCGGGGTGCTGGAGCTGGAGGACATCATCAAGATCGACGACATCTTCCTCACGCACTCGCATTTCGATCACGTCAAGGACGTGCCGCTCATGACCGACCTCCTCGTCGGCAAGCGGCAGAAGCCCGTCATCGTCCACGGCTCCGCCGAGACGATGGAGGCGATGGACAAGGACGTCTTCAACAACCGCGTCTGGCCTGACTTCCGCGTCATCCCCACCAAGGAGAATCCGGTCATCGCCTTCGAGGTGATGCCTGTCCTCACGCCGGTCACCTGCCAGGGGCTCAAGATCCGCGCCATCCCCGTGCACCACCCGGTCTACTCGGTCGGGTACATCATCGAGGGGCGGTTCGGGGCCATCGCCTTCTCGGGTGACACCGGCCCCACCGACGAGCTGTGGCGCGCCCTCAACGCCACGCCCAATCTGAAGGCGGTCTTCCTCGAGCTGTCGTTCCCCAGCACCATGCAATGGCTGGCGGACGTCTCGGGGCACCTGACGCCCAAGACGGTGATGGGCGAGCTGAGCAAGCTCGACCGGCGCGGCGCGAAGATCTACCTCTACCACCTGAAGCCGGCCGTCATCGACGAGGTGAGGGCCGAAGTGAAGGCCCTGAAGAAGGACTTCCTCCACGTGACCGAGTTGGACGAGGTCTACACCATCGCCTGAGACAACCATGCGACTCGCGCTCCTGTGCCTCGTATTGTCCAGCGGGGCGTTCGCGCAGGCAGTCGAGCGCGCGGCGGCCCCGCCGCACGCCGCCGCCGCCAAGAGCGCCCAGCAGCAGGCGCAGGACCAGCGGGCCAACGCCGCCGCGGTCGCTGCCGGAGCGGGGGCGGCCATCGTGGCCACGCAGGCCGGGGGGGCCGGAGTGCCCCCCGATCAGGCCGACAATCAGGAGAACATCGATCCGTTCGCGTTCCCCGCGCCCAGCCCGCGCGCGCGGCAGTTCTTCGGCTACGCCTCGCCCTGGACGCTGCTCATGCTGGCAGCGGCGCTGGTGCTGATGGCGGCGTTGATCGGGAAGTTCTCACCGCCCAAGCGCAAGCGCATCAAGCGCGCCACCATCCTCTTCATGCTCTACCTCACCACCTTCATGCTCGCCGCCATCCTCGGGATGGTGCACGCCGAGGGCTGGTCGAGGCGCGTCTGGTTCCTCGCCGACCTGTTCGAGGTGCTGATCGTCATCGACCTGGTGGCCATCACGCTCTTCGATCTGGTGCTCTTCGCCCTCAAGATCGAGGTGGCGAACATCGTTCACGACCTGGCGCTGGGCGCGGCATACATCCTCGCCTTCATCGGCATCCTGCACCGGAGCGGCGTGCACCTCTCGGGCATCATCGCCACCAGCGCGGTGGTGACGGTGGTGCTGGGCCTTTCCTTGCAGGCCACGCTGGGCAACGTGCTGGGCGGCATCGCGCTGCAGCTCGACGACTCCATCCACGTCAACGACTGGCTGCAGTTGCCCAACGGCCAGCAGGGGAAGATCACCGCCATCCGCTGGCGTCACACCGTGATCGAGACCCGCAACTGGGACACCATCATCGTCCCCAACTCGTCGCTCCTGGGCGAGAACATCATCATCCTCGGGCAGCGGCAGGACCAGCCCGTCCAGCACCGCATGTGGGTCTACTTCAACGTCGATTTCCGCTATTCGCCCGAGGAAGTGATCAACGTCGTCGAGGACGCGCTGCAGTCGACGCCCATCGCCAACGTGGCGGCGTTTCCGCCGCCCAACTGCATCTGCTTCGACTTCGCCAAGCAAGGCGGCGAGAGCATGGCGTATTACGCGGTGCGCTTCTGGCTGACCGAGCTGGCCGCCGACGACCCGGCCTCCAGCGCGGTGCGCGTGCGCATCTACGTGGCGCTGAAGCGGGCCGGCATTCCCCTGGCCGTGCCGGGGCAGGCCATCTGGGTGTCCGTGGACGACCCGCAGCACAAGCAGCACAAGCTGGAGCGGGAGATCCAGAACCGCGTGAACCTTTTGGAGCAGATCGACATGTTCCGGCAGCTCACCGGCGAAGACCGGTTGCGCCTCGCCGAGGGCATGCGTCCCGCGCCCTTCGGGCGGGGGGAGATCATCACCAGGCAGGACTCGGCGGCGCACTGGCTCTACGTGCTCACCAAGGGAGAGGTGGAGGTGCGCGTGCGCGGCGAGGGCAGCGTGGAGAAGCTGGTGACGCGCATGGGCGCCCCCAACGTCTTCGGCGAGATGGGCGTGATGACGGGCGAGCGGCGGACCGCCAGCGTCGTCGCGGCGACCGAGGTGGAGTGTTATCGAATCGACAAGGAAGTCTTCAAGTCCGTCTTGCGAAACAGACCGGAGATGGTCGAGATCATCTCCCAGGTGATGGCCCGCCGCCGTGTCGAGCTGGCTGGGGTGCGCGAAGGCCTCGACGCCGACGCCAAGAAACGCCGCATCACCGAAGAGCGCAGCCGGCTGCTCGAGAGCATCCAGACCTTCTTCGGGCTGGACGACGAGAAGATGTAGCTCTTTGCCAAAAGGGGGTCGCATGAAACGCCGCGGATTCCTCGCCCGCGCCGCCGCGCTCGGCGCGGCGCCGCTTCTCACGCGTTGCCGCGCTCACCAGACGGCGGCCGGCGCCGCTCTGGCCGATCTGTCCGACTGGAACGAGGTACGCCGCCAATTTCCGCTCGATCCGGCCTGGATTCACATGTCGATGTTCTTCCTCGCCTCGCACCCCACGCCGGTGCGCGCGGCCATCGAGGCGCACCGGCGTGGGATCGACGAGAACCCCTTCGCGTACATCGAGGACAACGTCGGCCGCTGCGAGCGGGCCACGCGCGAGGCGGCCGCGTCGTATCTCGCCTGTCAGCCCGACGATCTGGCGATGACCGACAGCACCACCATGGGCCTGGGCACCTTCTACGGCGGCCTCAAGCTGCGCGAGGGACAGGAGATCCTCAGCACCACGCACGATCATCCCGCCACCAGCCGCGCGCTCGATTTCCGCGCCGCGCGCACCGGCGCCAAGGTGCGCCGCATCCCGCTCTACCAGCGGGCGCCCGAGGCCGAGCCGGAGAAGATGGCCGCCGCGCTGGCGCGCGAGATCAGGCCGCAGACGCGCGTCGTCGCGGTCACCTGGGTCCACTCCAGCACCGGGGTGAAGACGCCCCTCGCGCGCTTCGCCCAGGCGGTTGCGGCCGCCAATCGCGGCCGGGCCGAAGAGGACCGCGCCATCCTCTGCGTGGACGGCGTGCACGGGTTCGGCGTCGAGGATGAGACGGCCGCGACGCTCGGAGTCGACGTCTTCATCGCCGGCTGCCACAAGTGGATCTTCGGCCCGCGCGGCACCGGCCTCGTCTGGGCCAACGCAGCGGGATGGGCGGCCTCGAGCCCGAGCATTCCCTCCTTCGACGGGATGTGGCGGCCGAATCCTGGCTCCATGCCGGCGGCCGGCTTGATGACGCCGGGAGGTTTCCACTCCTTCGAGCACCGCTGGGCGCTCGAGGCGGCGTTCCGCTTTCACCAGGCCATCGGCAAGGCCCGGGTCGCCCGGCGCATCCGCGAGCTGAACGAGCAGTGCCGGCGAGGGCTGGCGGAGATGCGGCACGTGCAGCTCCACACGCCGCTGTCGCCGGACGCCGCGGCGGGCATCATCTGTTTCGAGGTGGCGGGCATGAAACCCGACGAAGTGGTGGAGCGGCTCAAGCAGCGCAAGGTGATCGCCAGCGTCACGCCGCCGTCCTATGGGGTGGACTACGCGCGTCTCTCACCCAGCCTGCTCACTTCTCCGGAGGAAGTCGACGCCGCGCTACGGGCCGTCCGCGAACTGGCTTGAAGAGCAGTGCCCCCATAAACGACCACGACAAACGACAAACGACAAACGAAAACCAGAACCAAAAACCAGAACCAAAACGAGAACCAGGACGAGAACCAGGACGAGAACCAGGACCAGAACCAGGACGAGAACCAGGACCAGAACCAGCACTAGACGTGCTAAAAACTGCCGCAATGGCCTGGTACCACCGCGTCCCCGCCCCCAAGCTACCCCCCGAGCAGCGCAAGTCGCGCATGGAAGGGCTGTGGATCAAGTGCGACGGCTGCGGCGAGATCATCTACAAGGCCGACGTCGAGAAGAACCTCGAGGTCTGCCCGAAGTGCGACGAGCACTTCCCGCTGCCCGTGCGCAAGCGCCTCGACCTGGTGCTCGATCCCGGCACGTTCGACGAGTGCGACATCGGTCTCGAGTCCACCGACCCGCTCCAGTGGACCGACTCGAAGAGGTACCGCGACCGCATCAAGGCCAGCGCCCGGACTGCGACCGAGAGCGAAGCGTTCGTCTCCGGCCTGGGCCGGCTGGCGGGCCGCGAGGTCTCCATCGGCGCGTTCCACTTCGGCTTCATGGGCGGCTCGATGGGCAGCGTGGTGGGCGAGAAAGTGACCCGCATCTTCGAGCGCGCCACCGAGCGCAAGATCCCCTCCATCATCTTCTCCGCCAGCGGCGGCGCGCGCATGCAGGAGGCCATCTTCTCGCTCATGCAGATGGCCAAGTCCGCCGCGGCGCTGGCGCGTTACCGCGCCGTGCGGCAGCCGTACATCAGCGTGCTGCTCGACCCCACCACCGGCGGGGTGGCGGCTTCGTTCGCGTTCCTCGGCGACGTCATCCTCGCCGAGCCGAAGGCGCTGATCGGATTCGCCGGACCGCGCGTCATCGAGCAGACCATGCGCCAGAAGCTGCCGGAAGGGTTCCAGCGCAGCGAGTTCCTCCTCAAGCACGGGATGATCGACGCAATCGTGCACCGCAAGGAGATGCGCGATCGGCTCGCCCAGCTCCTGGGCCTGCTCGGATGAAGGGCGGTACCTCGGGATCGCCTTCAGGTCGAAAGCGCCGTCCAGGCGGCGAGCGAGGCCGTCTTCTCGTCCTTCCCCCACGGCGGTCCGAGACCTTTCCCCGCGCGGGCCAGGAGCGTCGCGAGCTGCGCCGAAGGGATGGTCATCGCTTTCGCCGCCAGCGCGTCGAGCTCCTTGGGCGGAAATACCCGCGTCGCGACGCGATGCGATTCGGCGGCGTCGCGCAGGACGTCGCGGAAAAAAACTCCCTCTGCCGTGTGAATGCGCGGGTGCGCCTTGACCACCTCCTCCAGCGGCGGCATCGCGCCCTGCCGCGCGACGATCGCGCATCGCACGATCGAACGCCCTTCTGCGCGCATGCGGTCGGCGAGCCGATCGAGAGCGCTCTTCGCGGCGCGCACCGCATCCTCTCTCGCGCGCGTGACGCTGCGCTCGGCATCGGCGGGCTTCATCCCGGCCGCCCTGTGAAAAACGAATCGCGCCCCATCGTCGAGCAACTCGATGACCTCGCGAGCGAGGATTTCGGGCGCCCGCACGTCGCCAGAGACCACGCAGCAGGCCGCCCAGCCGGTGTGCACCGAGAGTCCGATTGCGCAAGACGTTGGTTTCGTCATGGTAGAGACCACGATAACCGTTATGCTCCGCCGGATGGAGTGCACCCGCTGCGGCGCGTGCTGCGTCGCGCCCGACATCTCGTCGATGGGGAAGCCGCTGGGCGAGCGCTGCCCGCACCTGACCGCCGACAACCTCTGCGCCGTGTATGAGAACCGCCCGCAGATCTGCCGCGACTACGCGGCGGACTGGCTGTGCGAGCGCATCGCCGCCCCCACCCTCGACGAGCGCGTGCAGAAGTATCTGCAAATTTTCGAGCTCAAATGAATTTCGGCCAGCTGAAAGAACTGCTCTTCGTCCGCAGCAACTTCGGCGTCAAGCTCGGCCTCGAGCGCATGCGCGAGGCGGCGGCGCTGCTCGGCAATCCGGAGCGCGGCGCTCCCGTCCTGCACGTCGCGGGCACCAACGGCAAGGGCTCGACCTGCGCGTTCGTCGAGGCGTCGCTGCGGGCGGCCGGCCTGCGCACGGGCCTCTACACCTCGCCGCATCTGAACCATTTCTGCGAGCGCGTCCGCATCGGCGGCCAGCCCATCTCCGAGGAGACGGCCTGCGCGCTGCTGGAGGAGGTGCGCGCGCGCGTCCCGTGGGCGCTGGGCGATCCGGGGCTGACTTTTTTCGAGATCGTCACCCTGATGGGCTTTCTTGCCTTTCGCGGCCTGGACGTCATGGTCATCGAGGTCGGGCTGGGCGGCCGGCTCGACGCCACCAACATCGTCGCGCCGCGCGCGTGCGCCGTCGCGGCGCTGGGCCTCGAGCACACGCAGTACCTCGGCCCGACCCTCGCTCACGTCGCGGCGGAGAAGGCCGGCATCTTCAAGGCGGGCGCGCCGGCGGTGAGCGCGGGGCAGCCGTTCGAGGCGGCCCGCGTGCTGCAGGGCAAGGCCGACGAAGCGGGCATTTCGCTCTGGCGGCCCGGCCGCGATTATCGTTTCGAAAGCCGGGATGTCAGACCCTTCTGCTATGCCGGTCCACGCTGGGCGGTGCGCGCAGGAGACCTCGCGCTGGCCGGGCATCACCAGCGCACAAACGCTGCGCTCGCATGCGCGCTGCTGGAGGCGAGCGGCCTCGCCGTCGAGCCGCGGCATGCCGAGCAGGGCCTGATGACCGCGACCTGGCCGGGGCGGCTGGAGCGTTTCGGGAAGGTGTGGCTCGACGGAGCGCACAACCCCCACGCCGCCGCCGCCCTGGCCCGCACGGCGCGCCAGTTGTTCGCGCACCAGCCGCTGATCCTCGTCTTCGGGGCGCTGCAAGACAAGGACGCCGGCGCGATGCTGCGGGAGTTGGGCCCGCTGGCGAGGAGGGTGCACTATTGCCCGCCCGATTCGCCTCGGGCCATCGCTCCCGAGCGTTTGGCGCAGCTATGGCCCGGCGAAATACACCGGACAGCCGGCGATGCGCTCCGAGCGGCCCAGCGCGAGGCGGGCGAGCGAGGCGTCGTCCTCTGCTGCGGATCGCTTTATCTGGCGGGCGAGCTCCGCGCTCTGCTCCTACGTAAAGATCGCAGCTCGATGCCCACCGAGCGAATGTAAAGTCTCGTGCAATCTAAGCGCCCGGCTCTTGCCGTTGCAGCGATCGGCATACGGGGCCGCCCTGATGCGGCATCTACCGGGAGGAAATAACTTTCACTGCACGTGAGACGCCTCGACGACCTTCACCTCGACGGACCTGCGCCGGCGCCCGCGTCCGTCCCGTTCAAGTCGCTTTACGTGAAAGAGATCTACGACGCCCCCACGCGCGACGGCTGGGTCCTGCAGGTCTCCCGCTACCGCCCGCTCAGCCAGCCGTGGCGCCAGCCGATCTTCGGCGAGCCGCTGTTGCTCGTGCCCGGATGGTCGCAGAACCGGCACGCCTTTACTTGTGGCGACTTCGTCAAGAAGCTGCTCGCGTACGGGGCGGACATCCACATCCTCGAGCTGCGCGGCCATGGCCTCTCCAGCCGCGAGCTGCAGCTCGAGCGCGGCGGGCGTCCCATGGACTTCGACTGGGGATGGGACCTCGACAGCTACTTGCTCTTCGACGTTCCCGCCGGCGTGGAAGCGGTCAAGCGCAAGACGGGCCGGGAGAAGATCTTCTACCTCGGCAACAGCATGGGCGGCATGCTCGGCTACGGCTATGCAGGGTGCCACGACGACCTGGCCGGGCTGGTGGCCATCGGCGCGCCCAGCGACGTGGGGCGCGGCTTCCTCGGGCTGCGGGCGCTGGCGACGTTCGGGCCGGCGCTGATCGCACCGCTCGTCGACGTGGCCTGCCGCGCGGCCAGCGGCGTCGCGCGCACCCGCCACGGTGCCGCCGCGCTCCTGCGCAGGATGCGCTTCCTCGCCCGCGCCGCGAATCTTTTCGCCGCGCCCGAGAGCAAATACCGGCCGGTACGCTTCGACCACCTCCCGGTCGACACGCTCCTGCGCGCGCTGGCGCGCGCCGCCACCGAGAGGAACCTCAAGGCCTACCACTCCATCGCGCGCCACATCTATGCGCTGCTCAACCCCGAGCGCGTGGCCGCGACCGACGTGAAATGGCTCTTGAGCGAAGGCGGCGAGAAGGAGCCGCGGCGCGTGCTGGAGCAGTTCGCGCGCTGGATCCGCAACGACGAAATGAAGTGCTACGCCACCGGCTACGACTACAAGGAGCACTTCAGCGACATCCGCATCCCCATGGCCATCATTTTCGGCGAGCTCGACAAAATCGCCTCGCGCCGCAGCACGCGGGGCATCTGTCGGGCGGCGCGAAGCGAGCGTCTGCTGGTGCGGCCCGTCAAGGACAACGTCCACCTCGAGCTCACCATCGGCCGCGACACGCACCAGATCTGCCAGGACGTGAAGGATCTGGTCGAGTACGCCGCCGGCAGCGCGCGCGCCCGCCCGTCGGCAGTCGAATAGCTTGGGCCAGGGAGAGGGTGCGTGTTACCGTCCGCAAAGGTGCGCGAGACCAGATTCACCCTCTGCGCCATGGTTCTGGCTCTGGTCTGCGGCGCGCAGGCGCAGGAGCGCGGACGGCTGCTCGGAGTGCGCGCGGGCGGCGACGCCGGCGCATCCGCCATCGAGCTTTTGGGTGACCGGCCGCTGAGCTTCACCACCATGAAGCTGCAGGGTCCGCCGCGGGTGGTGGTGGACTTCGCCGACACGGAAATAGCGGGCGCGCCCGACGAGCTGGTCGTCGAGGACGGCACAGTGCGTCGCGTGGCCACCGCCGCAGCAGGCGCGCGCACAGCCCGCGTCGTGATCGAGCTGGCCGCCGAGGCCGAATTCGACATCCGCTCCCACGGCAACCGCATCGAAGTCAGAGTTCCGCGCTTAGCCCCGCTTCTGGCACTCAGGCCTCAGGCCTCGGACCTCGGGCCTCAGGCCCCGGACCTCAGACCTCAGGCCTCGGACCTCAGACCTCAGGCCCCAGACAACGAAACCGAAAACGCAAACCCCCCAACCGCAACCGCGAACCCAAACCCAACCCCAACCCCAAACCAGAACGAGAACGAGAACCCGAACTCGAACTCGAACCCAACCCGGAACCCAACCCAGAACCCAACCCAGAACCGAAACCCCGAACCCCAGTCGGAAGCGCAAAAGCGCGCCTCCCTTCCCACCGTCGCCCTGGTCGGCTCCCGCCCCGTCGCTCCAGCTTCCGCCCCGCCGCCGACAAGCGCCGCCGACAAGCGCCGCCGCGACCGCGAGCAGCGCATGCTCGCCTACGCGGCCGCCCAGCGCGAAGCGGCCGCCAAGGCGGCGCAAGCCTCCGCCGAGCGAAAAGCGGCGCAGCTCGCCGCCCAGAGCGCGGCGCAGGAGAAGGCGCGCGCCGCCGCCGAAAGGGCCGTCGCCGATCGCATCGCCGCCGACGCCGCCGCCGCCGAGCGCCGCGCCGCCCGTCTCGCCGCGCAGCGCGCCGCCGCCGAAAAGCTCGCCGAGGAGTCCCGCGCCGCCGCCGAGGCGGCGCGCGCCGGCCGCTCCGCTCCGCGCCAGCGCACGGTGGCGATTGCCGAGCCGTCCCGCCGCTCGATCACCGGCATCGGCTTCCGCCCCAGGGCGCTCGGCCAGGTGATCGTGCACAGCAATCAACCGCTGGAGTACGGCGTCTCCGGCGGCGACAACAACGCGCTCCTTCTGCACTTGCCCAGCGCGGGCATTCCGCTCGCCAACAACCGCCGCGCACTCGACACGCGCTTCTTCGGCGGGCCAGTCCAGCGGGTGGTGCCCCTTGCCGTGCCCGGTGGCACCGACGTGCGCATCGAGCTGAGCGAGCACGCCGACTACCAGCTCGAGCAGTCCGGGTCGATCTTGACCGTGACGTTCTCCGCCCGGCCCTGAGGCCGGCGCTCCCCGAGTCATGAGGGTCCGACGCAGCGCCGCCACGGCAGCCCTCGTCACGTTCGCGCTGGGCTTGCCTGCCCGGCCGCAGGTCGGGGGGCCGACCTCGCTCCTGGCCGGGCCGCCGGGCCAGGAGGTCGACATCGAGGCCGACCGCATCGTCTACGTGTGGGAGTCGCAGGTGCTTTCCCTCGAGGGCCACGTGGTGGCGCGCCGAGGCGGCGGCATCATGCGCGCGGCGAAGGGAAAGCTGGACCGCGCCCGTGGCCTGCTCTCCCTCGAGGGGGGCGTGCTGGGCGTGCAGGGGCACGACGTGCTGCTGGCGGACTCCGCGCTCATCGATCTGCGCGCGCGCAGCGCCGAGATGCATAGCGCGGTCCTCTACCTCAAGGAGCGCGCGGTCAACCCCGACAACCCGAAGTCGGGCCGCAACACGCTCATCCTGCACGGCTCGCGCCTGCGGCAATTGCCCGACGGATACACCGCCGAGAACGTGACCATCACGCCTTGCGACTGCGAGGGCGATCCCGACTTCGAGTTGCTCGCCAGCAGCGCGCGCCTCGAAGGCGACCGCGCCCACCTCTCGGGCGTACGGCTGCACATCCGCGGCCCGCCCATCCCGCTCTTTCCGCTCTCGCTCCCGCTGACGGAGCGGCAGTCGGGCCTGCTGCAGCCGACGTTCGGAATCGGCGGCCCGGCGGGGTTCGCCTACGCGCAACCGGTCTTCTTCACCCTCGGCCGAAGCAACGACTCGACCATCACGCCCGGGTGGTTCACAGGCGGCAGCAACCCCCACCATCTCTCGGACACGACCAACCGGACCGTGCGCGGCCCAAGGTTCGGGCTCGAGTGGAGATACGCGCCGGTGGCGGGCACCTTGGGCGCCATCGGGTTGGACCTTTTCGACGACCTCGACGCGCACGACTCGCCGGCTCAGGCTCCGCCGGCCGCGGGAGAGCCGGGCACTTCAGCCGGCCGCGGCTTCGGCGGCGTGCGCGGCGTGGCCCACCTCGCTCACCGCAGCGAAGGGGCCGGCGGCGTGTTTGCGGTGCAAGGGACGATCGCGTCCGACAACATGGTCGTCGCCGACGCGGAGCCGGCCACGCTGGAGCGTTATCTCGATTTCCTCTCCACCGACGTGGGTGCGTGGAAGGCGTCGGGCCCGCTGACCCTGGGCGCGGACGCGACGCTGCTGCAGGACGTCCGCATCACCGACTATGGCCTCCCCGACCGGCGGCTGTTCGGCGCGGAGCGGCGCGCGACCTTCCAGCGCGTGCCGGCATTGTTCGCGCAGCTCGCGCCGGTGTTCGTCGGGCCGGCGACTTTTTCCGCCGAAGCCAGCGCGGTCCAGTACGCGGCGTTTGCCCAGCCCGACGCGCTGGAACGGACGACGGGATTCGCGCCGACGGACCGCGCCTCCGGCCCGCCACTCGATGTGGGCAACGCCGCGCGCGGGCCGGCCAGCCGGCTCGATCTCGCTCCGCGCCTCTCCCTTGCGGGGCCGGCGGACCTGCCGCTCGACCTGCGACTTCAACTGGGCGCCCGCTTCGACGGCTACCTCGTGGAAGGGTTTTCCCAGCGCAACCGCGCGAGGGCTTACGCCATCGCCGGCGCGAGCGCGGCGCTGCCGCTCGAACGCCGGTTCGGCCCGCTGCTGCACCGGATCGAGCCGGCCATCGAGGTGCGCGCCATCTCCAGCGAGCTGCACACGGGCGGTCCGCCCATCGGCGATCCCGTGGACGGCGGCGGCGCGGTGTACACGGCGGCGCCCAACGATGCGCAGCAGGGCCTGGCAGTTCCCGCGATGCGGCGGCCTTACGACGAGATCGACGGCGCCGCGCCCTCTACCGGCGCGATCGTGACCACCCTCTCCGTTTCGCAGTCGTTCTGGAGGAAGGGCGGGAGGGTGCCGGCGCGGGTCGCGCGGCTGGACTTGCTGCAAGATACCGTGCTGTGGGCGGGGCGCTCACAGGCGCGGCTCGGGCAGGGAGGCGCGAAAGCGTCGGTGCAGCTCGGGTCGGTGGGTCTGGCAGGATCGCTGCTGTACGACTGGGCGCAGCGGGCCATCTCGGTGGCGTCGGCCTCCGCCGGAGTGCACGACGATCGCGGCGACGAAGTGCACGCCAGCACGTTGCTGCTGCGCGGCGGTACGAGCGAGCGGATCCGGGCAGGGATCGACGAATTGTTTTCCGTGGCGCGCTCCTCGGGCCCGCCGGGAGATCTTTCCGGCTCGGCGAACGCGGGCGCGTCGGTCCCGCTCTCCTTCGGGCTGCGCCTCAAGTACGACGCCATCCGCTTCCTCGGACCGCTGCCTCCCGGGGCGGCGGACTGGATGCACAGCGCGACCCTGGCGTACGAAACGCCGTGCCGCTGCGCCGCCTTGTCGGTGCGCGCCGACCTGCTGTATCAAAATGGAAAGCGTCTCAGCGGATATCCGCGTTTCTTCTTCGTGCTCGACTTGAAATCGCTTGGATCTTTCGGGACATTCTGAGCGGGATTTCACTCAGAGTGTCTGGAAAAGGGGTTGCCTGCTGTTAGGTAAGGCGCACTTTTTTGCATGGCGTTCGAGGGCCGGCGTCCGGCGATGGTACAAACGAGCGTGGTCAAGGAAGTCGGGCGCCGGATCCGCCACCTTCGCCTTTCCCGCGCGGGCCCCCGGATGACGCAGGAGGATCTGAGCGAGCGCGCCCGGATCAGCGTCTCGTTTCTTTCCATGATCGAGCGCGGCGAGCGATCGCCGCACCTCGAGACGCTGGCCAAGATCGCCGAGGCGCTCGAGGTCCGGCTCGCCGACCTGTTCACCTCCGACGAAGGCGACGAGGGCCTGGAGCCGGTGTTCAAGCCGCTGCTCGAGGCGTGCCGCAAGTACAATCTGGGCAAGCGCGACGTCGACCGGCTGGTCGGCGTCGTGCGCACCATGTTTGCTTGACGCTGCGCTTTCGGCCCGGCACCGTGCGGCCCGTGGCTGAACTGCGCGAGGAGCAACGGGGGCCGGCCCGCTGGCTGATTCTCGATCGGCCCGCCCAGCGCAACGCGCTCACGCCGGGCCTCATCGCCGGCCTGCAGATCTCGCTGGCGCGCGCCGACGCCGATGCGCAGACGCGTGTCATCTGCCTGACGGGATCGGGGGACAAGGCTTTCTGCTCGGGAATGGATCTGGGCTCGTTCGCCGCGGCGTCCGAGGCGGGCGCCGTCGCCGCGGACGAGGCGCGCCGCGGATACGCCGCGCTGCTCTCCGATTTCACGCGGCTCGGCAAGCCCGTGCTGGCCGTGGTGAACGGCGCGGCGCTCGCCGGCGGGCTGGGCCTGTTGGCGGCGTGCGATCTGGCCGTCGCCGCCGACGACGCTCGCTTCGGCGCGCCCGAGGTGGACGTCGGGCTCTTTCCCTTCATGGCGCTCGCGCCGCTCTCGCGCTGCATCGGCCGGCGCGCGGCGCTGGAGATGGTGTTCACGGCCCGGAAGATCGACGCGGCCGAGGCGCGCGCCATCGGGCTGGTCAACCAGGTGGTGCCGCGGGCGGAGTTGGAGCAGCGAGCGCGGGAGCTGGTCGAGACGCTGGCGGCGAAGAGCCCCACGGCGCTCCGCCTCGGGCGGCGCGCCTTCTACGCCACGCAGGACATGCCGTACGAACAGCAGCTCGAGGCCCTCGGCGCCCAATTTTCCCTCGCCATGTCCTCCGAAGACGCGGCGGAGGGCGTGGCCGCCTTCCTGGAAAGCCGCAAAGCAGATTTCAAAGGGAGGTAAGGACTCGAATCGAGGTAGAAACAAGAGCAGACAATGACCGACAAAGTGATCGTGACCTGCGCGTTGACGGGGGTGCTGGCGAATCGCGACCAGTGTCCGTGGGTGCCCTATACGCCGGCCGAGATCGCCGAGGAAGCGCGGCGCGCCTACGAGGCCGGGGCGGCCGTGGTGCACATCCACGCGCGCACCGACGCGGGCGGCCCGACCTACGAGCCGGCCGTCTACGCCGCCATCCGCGCCGAGACGGAGAAGCGCTGCCCCGTCATCCTCAACTTCTCCACCGGCGGCGCCGGCCCGATGGAAGGCCGTGTCGCGCACATCGCGCAAGTGAAGCCCGCCATCGGCGCGCTCAACATGGGCTCGATGAACTACGCGAAATATTCTCCGCGCCGGAAGGAATTCGTCTTCGATTTCGTCTTCGAAAATACCTTCCGCGACATCTCCTATCTGCTCAAAGTCATGAAGGAGGCCAAGGTGAAGCCCGAGTTGGAGTGCTTCGACGTCGGCCACACCAACTCCGTCGGCCCGCTCATCGACAAAGGCCTGCTCAAGCCGCCCCTGCAGTTCAGCTTCATCATGGGCGTCCTGGGCGGCATTCGCGCCACGGCGGAGAACCTCGCCATGCAGGCGCGCGAAGCTCCACCGGGCAGCACGTGGGAAGTGATCGGCATCTCGCACGAGCAGTGGCGCATGGTGGGCGCGGCGCTGGCGCTGGGCGGCAACGTGCGGGTCGGGCTGGAGGACAATTTCTACCTCGACACGGAAGGAAAGGAGATGGCGAAGTCCAACGGCGACCTCGTCGCCAAGGCGGTGCGCATGGCGCGCGACATGGGCCGCCAGCCGGCCACCGTCGAGGAAGCGCGCAAGATCCTCACGCTGGACGCGCCATGGTGATCCTCCTCGCCGCGCTGCTCGATCTCGTCATCCTCGACGCGCGCCTCGTCGACGGCACGGGCGCGCCCTGGTTCCGCGCCGACCTGGGCGTGAGCGGCGACCGCATCGCCGCCATCGGCGACCTGCGCAACGCGCCGACCCGCCGCCGCATCGACGCGCGGGGCCGCATGCTCGCGCCGGGGTTCATCGACCTGCTCGGCCAGTCCGAGCTGTTCGCCCTCATCGACGATCGCGTGGAGTCGAAGATCCGCATGGGCATCACCACCGAGATCACCGGCGAAGGCGAGTCCGCCGCGCCGGTCACGCCGCCCATGCTCGTGGAGGCGAAGCCGTTCCTCGACCGCTACAAGCTCAACGTCGACTGGACCGACCTCAACGGCTTCTTCAAGCGCTGGCGCGCCACCATCAACCTGGGCACGTTCGTTGGAGCGGCGACCATCCGCGAGGCGGTCCTCGGCTACGGCGACGTGCAGCCTACGCCCGAGCAGCTGGCGAAAATGGAGCAGCTCGCCGCGCAGGCGATGGAGCAGGGCGCGTTCGGCGTGTCGACCGCGCTCATCTATCCGCCCGGGTCGTACGCGCGCACGCCCGAGTTGATCGCGCTCGCCCGGGTCGCCGCGCGCTATGGCGGCATCTACGCCACGCACATCCGCGGCGAGGCCGACACGCTGCTCGAAGGGCTCGACGAGGCCATCGCCATCGGGCGCGAGGCGCGGATCCCCGTCGAGATCTGGCACCTCAAGGCGGCGGGAAAGAACAACTTCGGCCGCATGAAGGAAGCCGTCGCGCGCATCGAGCAGGCCCGCGCCTCCGGCGTGGACGTGAGCGCCAACATGTACCCGTACACGGCCGCCGGAAACGGCCTCGCCGCCAACCTTCCGCAATGGGCGCTGGCCGGAGGCACCGAGCCGACACTGGCGCGCTTGCGCGATCCGGCCCAGCGCGCGCGCATCGGCAAGGAGATGTGGCACGGCGGCCTCGGCGAGGAGACGCCCGACGGCATCCTCGTCGTCTCGGTGATCGATGCGAAATTGCAGCGGTACGTGGGCAAGCGCGTTTCGGAAATCGCGGCCGAGGAGAAGAAGTCGCCAGAGGACGCCATCATCGACCTGCTCATCGCCGACAAGCTGCAGACGGGCGTGGTGCGCTTCGTGATGAGCGAGGACGACGTGCAACTCGGCTGGCGCCAGCCCTGGGTCTCGCTCGGCACCGACAATCCGGGCTTCTCGCCCGACGGGCCTTTCGCCGACACCAAGCTGCACCCGCGCGGATTCGGCGCGGCGGCACGGGTCATCGGACGCTACGCGCGCGACCAGAAGCTCTTCACCGTCGAGGAGGCGGTGCGCCGGATGACCTCGTCGCCGGCGCGCCGCATGCGGCTCTTCGACCGCGGCCTCTTGCGGCCGGGCATGGCGGCCGACCTGGTCCTCTTCGATCCCGACAAAGTCCGCGACAAGGCCACCTTCGAGAACCCGACGCAGTTCGCGGAAGGGTTCGACACCGTCATCGTCAACGGCAAGGTCGTCCTCGACGAGGGCAAGCTTACGGCCGAGCGCCCCGGCCGCGCGCTGCGCCGCCGCTAGCGCGAGGCCTCGGGCCTCGCTTCTGCAAAAACGTAGACTGCCAAACGTTGACGTTGACGTTGACGTGATCGTCGACGTGGTCGTGAGCGTTGACGGCGACGGCGACGTGGCCGTGGGCGATCTTCGACGACGTTGGAGCGTCAACGGCCACGTCACACGTCGCCGTCGCCGTCAACGTCAACGTCAACGTCAACGTCAACGTCAACGTCAACGTCACACGTCGCCGTCAACGTCAACGTCTGCCGCAAGCGCCAACGGTCGCGCTGTTTGATGAGCTCTGGCGCTAAGCGACCTCCATTGGCCTTAACTCTTGACACCGCGCGTCCACGTCTCTAAGTCCAACCGCGTTGGAGGTGTTCCTTGAAGAAGATCCGCCTTCTCACGCCTGGTCCGACGCCGGTGCCCGAGCGGCTCTCGCTGCGGATGGCGCAGCCCATCGTCCATCACCGCTCGCCCGAGTTCGAAGCCGTCTTCGGCCGCGTTCGCGAGGGCCTGCAATGGCTCTTCCAGACGAAGCAGGACGTGATCGTGCTCGCCTCGAGCGGCACCGGCGCGATGGAAGCGTCGTGGGTGAATTTCCTGCGCCGGGGCGACAAGGTGGTCGTCATCGACGGGGGAAAGTTCGGCGAGCGCTGGGGCAAGTTCGCCAAGGCCTACGGCGTCAACGCCGTGACGCTGAAATGCGAGTGGGGCACGCCGGTCGCGCCCGCCGCCGTCGAGGGGGCACTGCGCGAGCACCCCGACGCCAAGGCCGTCTACCTGCAAGCCAACGAAAGTTCGACCGGCGTGTATCACCCGGTCCGCGAGCTGGCGCAGGTGACGGCCAGGACGCAGGCCATCCTCGTCGTCGACGCCATCAGCGCGATGGGGGCGATGCCGCTGCCGATGGACGAGTGGGGCATCGACGTCCTCATCGGCGCCGGCCACAAGGCGCTGGGCCTGCCGCCGGGCATCGCCTTCCTCGCCGCGAGCGACAAGGCATGGAAACTGAACGAGGCGGCCGACCTGCCGCGCTTCTACTTCGACCTGAAGCGCGAGCGCGAGAGCCAGAAGAAGAACCAGACGGCGTGGACGCCGGCCATCACGCTGGTGGCGGGCCTCGACGAGAGCCTGCAGATGTTCCGCGAAGAGGGCCTCGAGGCCGTTTTCCAGCGGCACGAGCGCATGGCCCGCGCCGCCCGCGCCGGAATGCAGGGGCTCGGCCTCACGCTCTACTCGAAGAGCCCCAGCCCCGCCATGACGACCGTGCTGGCGCCGGAGGGCATCGACTCGGAGAAGCTGACCAAGCACCTCTTCAAGCAGTACGGGATCAAGATCGTCGGCGGCCAGGACGCGGCCAAGGGGAAGATCTTCCGCATCGCGCACCTCGGGTACTTCGACGACTTCGACATGCTGGTGATCATCGGCGCCATCGAGCGCGGCCTGCACGACCTGGGAGCGAAGATCCAGCTCGGCGCGGGCCTCACGGCGGCGCAGCAGTCGTTCGCCCAGGGGCGCTGAAAGATGCGCATCCTCATCAGCGACGATCTCTCGCCCGAGGCGAAGACGGTCCTCGGGCGCATCCCCGGCGCGCAGGTGGATTTCAAGCCGGGGATGAAGCCGGAGGAGCTGCGCGAGGCGGCAGCGCCCAGGCTGCGGGTCATCGGGCGCGCCGGCACCGGCGTCGACAACATCGATCTGCAGGCCGCCACGCGGCGCGGCGTGGTGGTGATGAACGCGCCGGGCGGCAACAGCGTCTCGGTGGCCGAGCACACGCTGGCGCTCCTGCTGGCGCTGGCCCGCTCCGTCGCCGACGCTTCGCAGAGCACGCGCGCGGGCCGCTGGGAGAAGAAGAAGTTCTCCTCGGGCCGCGAGCTCTTCGGCAAGACGCTGGGCGTGATCGGCACGGGCAACATCGGCGCCCTGGTGGTGCAGCGGGCCAAGGCGTTCGGCATGCGCGTGGTCGGATACGACCCGTTCCTCAGCGCCGAGGCGGCCTCCAAGCTGGGGCTGGAGCTGGTCGACCTGGCCGAGCTGTACCAGCGCTCGGACGCCATCACGCTGCACGTGCCGCTCACCGAGCAGACGACGAACATGATCGGCGCGCCCCAGCTCGCCCTCATGAAGGAGGGCGCGCTCCTGGTGAACTGCGCGCGCGGCGGCCTGGTCGACGAGAAGGCGCTGGCCGATGCTTTGAGGTCAAAGCATCTCGGCGGCGCGGCGCTCGACGTCTTCGAGACCGAGCCGCCGCGCGCCGATCACCCGCTCTTCTCTTGCGAGAACTTCATCGCCACGCCGCACCTGGGCGGCGCCACCGAGGACGCGCAGCAGAACGTGGCCCTCATCGTCTGCGAAGCGATGGTCGAGTTCCTCACCACCGGCACCGTGCGCAACGCCGTCAACGTGCCCAGCGTCTCGGGCGAAGTGCTCGAGCGGCTGGGGCCCTTCCTCAAGCTGTGCGGGCGGCTGGGGGCGTTCGCCGGCCAGCTGGCGCTGCAGGGCGAGCGCGGCGCGCCCGAGAGCATCGAGATCTCCTACGCGGGAGAGGTCTCGCTCCATCCCACCGCGCCGCTCAGCGCGGCGGTGCTGAAGGGTGTTTTGGGCACGTTCCTCGCCGAGCCGGTCAACGAGGTGTCCGCCCCGGCGCTGGCCAAGGAGCGCGGGCTCTCCGTCACCGAAGTGAAGACGAGCGACACGCCCGACTTCGCCAGCCTGGTCACGGTGCGGCTGCGCTGCGGAAAGGACCTCGCCACCGAGGCGGCGGGCACCATCGTGGGCAAGCGCGAGCCGCGGCTGGTGCGCGTCGATCGCTTCGAGCTCGAGGCCGTGCCGGAAGGGTTCATGCTGGTGCTGCACAACAACGACGCGCCGGGCGTCATCGGCAACGTGGGCCACACGCTGGGGGAGGCGCAAGTGAACATCGCTCAGTTCGCGCTGGCGCGGGACCGCGCTCGCGGCGAGGCGCTGGCGCTGGTCAACGTCGACACCAAGGCCAGCCCCGAGGTGCTCGAACGGCTGCGGCGGCTGCCCAACGTCCTCAAGGTGCAGCAGGTCGTGCTGTGAGGGGCGATCCGGTGAGGCGCGGATCCGCCGCTCCGGTGGCGCTATCGCTGGTGCTGGCGCTCACGGCCTGCCGCAAGTCCGAGCCGGCGAAGAAGCAGCCGCGCGCCACCAAGCCCATCGCGGCCGAGCCCTCGCTGCCGCAGGCCGACGACCCGGCGTGGATCGGCGGCACCTGGGAGAAGCAGGGGGGGCACGAGTGGCTGCTCTTCAACCCGCCCGAACAGTTCGCGGTGATCGCGGGCAAGCCGCCCACCATGAAGGCGCGCGGGAAGTACCAGATGCAGGCCAAGTACATCACGCTCTTCGTCCCGCAGCCGAACGGCGTCCTCGCCGAGCGATATCTCGAGGCGGCCCCCGATCACCAGACGCTCAGCGAGGGTGGCGCCGGCGTCTGGGTGCGCGGCGCGCCTCCGTGATAGGACAAAACAGCCATGTCCAACGTCGTCATCGTCGGCGCGCAGTGGGGCGACGAAGGGAAGGGGAAGATCGTCGACCTCTTCACCTCGTGGGCCGACGTGGTGGTGCGCTTCCAGGGCGGCGCCAACGCCGGCCACACGCTGGTGGTGGGCGGCGTGAAGACGGTGCTGCACCTCGTGCCCAGCGGCGTGTTGCACACCGGGAAGAAGTGCTTCATCGGCAACGGCGTGGTGGTCGATCCCGAGGCGCTGATGGAGGAGATCGAGGTCCTCAAGAGCCGCGGGCTGCTCTCCGATCCGCACCAGCTGGTGGTGAGCGACAACGCCCACGTCATTTTGCCCTATCACAAGCGCATCGACGCGGGCCGCGAGAAGCAGAAGGCCATCGGCACCACCGGGCGCGGCATCGGGCCCTGCTACGAGGACAAGGTGGCGCGGCGCGGGATCCGCGTGCGCGACCTGCTCAAGCCCGAGTCACTGCGCGAGCGGCTCTCGGTGCGTCTCATCGAGGCGAACGCGCAGATCCGCGCGCTGGGGGGCGAGAAGGTGGAGCTGGAGCCGCTGCTCGAGCAGGCGCTCAAGCTGGGCGAGCGCATGGAACCCTACGTGGGCGACGCCTCGGAGAAGCTGGCGCACGAGATCGAGCGCGGCCGCGCCGTGCTCTTCGAGGGCGCGCAGGGAACGCTGCTCGACATCGACCACGGCACCTACCCTTACGTCACCTCCTCCAACACGGTGGCGGGCAACGCGGCGGTGGGCGCGGGCATCGGCCCCACGGTGATCAACTCCGTCATCGGCATCACCAAGGCGTACACCACGCGCGTGGGCAATGGACCTTTGCCCACCGAGCTGAACGACGCCACCGGCGAGCGCCTGCGCAGCTTGGGCGCGGAGTTCGGCGCCACCACCGGCCGGCCGCGGCGCTGCGGGTGGCTCGACTGCGCTACGCCGCGCGCGTCAACGGCCTCTCGGGACTGGCGCTCACCAAGCTCGACGTGCTCACGGGGCTGGAGGAGATCTCCGTGGCCGTCGCGTACAAGCTGAAGAGCGGCAAGACGGTTTCCGAGTTTCCCTCCGATCCGGATCTTCTCACCGACACCCAGCCCGTCTACGAGCAGCTCCCGGGCTGGAAGGAGCCGCTCGGCGATCTGCGCGAGTACGCCGAGCTGCCCGACAACGCGCGCCGCTACGTCGAGCGCGTCGAGCAGCTGGTCGGCGTCGAGACCATCGCCGTCTCGGTGGGCGCGGACCGCGCGCAGACGATCGTTCGCAAGAATCCATTCCGGCACGTGTAGGCCTTGCGTCTTGCCCAACCCAACATGGAAAGGTGTTCCAGAGCAGCAGGAGGAGGCACCCGTGACGGAAGCGATCATCGTCGATGCGATCCGCACGGCGCGCGGAAGGAGGAAGGGCGCGCTGGCGTCGCTGCACCCGGTCGATCTGCTGGCGCGCACGCTGACCGGCGCGCTCGATCGGGCCGGCGTCGCGCCCAGGGACGTGGACGACGTCATCATGGGCTGCGTCACCCAGGTGGGCGAGCAAGGGCTGGACATCGCGCGCGGGGCGGTGCTGGCGGCGGGGCTGCCCATCGAGATCCCCGGCGCCACCGTCAACCGCTTCTGCGGGTCGGGCCTGCAGGCCGTGAACTTCGGGGCGCAGGCCGTCATGTCGGGCGCGGCGCAGCTCGTCGTCGCCGGCGGCGTCGAACACATGACGCGCGTGCCGATGGGGTCCGACGCGTTGGGCGGCGAGGGTCCCGTCTCGCCGGGGCTGATGGAGAAGTGGCCGAACCTCGTCCCGCAGGGGTTGAGCGCGGAACTGATCGTCGAGACGTGGGGCTACACGCGCAAGCAGCTGGACCAGTTCGCGCTCGGCAGCCTGCAGAAAGCCACCAACGCCATCGAAAAAGGCCACTTCGCGCGCGAGATCCTCCCGCTGCAACTGGGGGAGAAAAAGTTCGATCGCGACGAGCACCCGCGGCCCGGCACCACGCTGGAGACGCTCGCCTCGCTCAAGCCATCGTTCAAGGAGAACGGCAAGCTTCACGCCGGCAACTCGTCCGGCATCGTCGACGGGGCGGCGGCGGTGGTGATCTCGTCGAAGGGTCGCGCGCGCAGCCTGGGGCTCAAGCCGCGGGCGCGCATCGTGAGCATGGCGGTGGCGGGATCCGATCCGGTGCTCATGCTCACCGGACCCATCCCGGCGACGCGCAAGGCGCTGGCCCAGGCCGAGCTGACGGTCAACGACATCGACGTCTTCGAGATCAACGAGGCCTTCGCGCCGGTGCCCATCCTCGTGGCGCACGAGCTGGGCATCCCGCTGGAGAAAATGAACCCCAACGGCGGCGCCATCGCGCTGGGCCACCCGTTGGGCGCGACGGGCGCGATGCTGCTCGCGACCGCGCTGCACGAGCTGGAGCGGACCGGCCAGCGGCGCGCGCTCATCACGCTCTGCATCGGGTACGGGATGGGCATCGCGACCATCATCGACCGGAAGGTCGACTGAAACCGGATGACGTGGATGGGACGTTGACGTTGGCGTCAACGTCAACGACGCAATCTGATGAGATTGGTCCCTAAACGTTGTATCGTTACGGCATGCACTTGATCGCTCTCCTCCTCGCTCTCCTCGCCGCACCCGCGGGCCACCGCGACAAGGGCATGGCCGCGCTTCGCGCGGGGGACGACGACGAGGCCATCTCCGAGTTCTCCGCGGCCATCAAGCAGAATCCCGCTGACCAGGTCTCGCACACCGAGCTGGGAAAGGTCTTCTTCAAGCGCGGACAGATCCCGCAGGCCATCGAGCATTTCCAGGCCGCGGTGAAGCTGAAGGACAAGGACGCGACCGCCTGGTACAACCTCGCCTACGCCAGCCGCAAGGCGCAGAAGTTCGACGACGCGGCGGAAGCGTACCTCGTCTACACCAAGCTCAACCCCACCGACCCCGACGGGTACTTCGGGCTGGCCGAATCGCTGCGCCAGGCCGGAAAGGGCAAGGAAGCCATCGCGGCGTACCAGGCGTACATCGTGAGGGAGAAGCGGCCCACCGAGCAGCGGTGGGTGCAGCGAGCGCGGGAGCGCATCGCCGAGTTGCAACAGGTGGAAGCGGCCGCGCCGGAAAAGATCACGCTCCCGCAAAAGCCCCCCGCCGAGCCGGAAGTCGCGCTGGTGGAAAAGGGACCCGCCGACGCGGGTGCCGGGGTCGGCGACGCCGGGGTTTCGGCAAGTGTCGAACCCGCGCCGGACGCGGGTCCCAGCGCAGCGATGAAAGTAGCGGAGGGCGATAGCCTCTTCGCGGCGCGGGATTTCAGGGCCGCGCTCTTCGCCTACCAGGACGCCATCATGGCCGACCCGAAGAGCGTCGAAGCGCGTGTCAAGGCCGCCCAGGCCTACGCCAGGCTGGGCCACGACGATGAGGCCATCGAGCAGTGGAACAAGGCGCTCCAGCTCGACCCGCAGAACGCCGTCGCGCACGAGGCGGTGGGCGCGGCGCACGAGCGCAAGGCGGCGCTGGCGCAGCGCCCCGGCGCGACGATCGTGCCGCCCTTGCCGCCCCTGACCACCGCGCCCGTCTCCGACGAGACGGGGGCGCGCTCCCATTACACGGCCGCCGTGGCGCTCATCCGCGAGCGCAAGTACGAGCAGGCCATGGGGGAGCTGGAGCAGTCTCTCGCGCTCAAGCCGGGTTATGTGGTGGCGCTCATCGCGCGCGGGTCGGCGCGCATCGGGCTGGCGAAGTACAAAGAGGCCATCGCCGACTACAACGCGGCGCATCTGGGGGACCCGTCGCTCGCCGCCCCTCTCTTCGGCCTCGCCGAGGCGTACCGCGCCCTGGGACAGTCGGAGAAGGCCGCCGAGATGTACAGGCAGTTCGCCGCCAGCAACGCGCCCGACGCGCAGGCGAATCTCAAGGCGTACGCGCTGCAAAACGCGCAGGCTTTGTCGCCCAGGTGACGCGCCCGGAAGCCGCCTGTCCTACGGATGTCGGCGCGGCGACGCGGATGCGCAGTCAGCGTTGCGATTCCGCGGCGCGCGATCTATGTCTCGGGCCGCAGCGAGTATGCGCCCGCGATCACAACTGAGTATGCGCCCGCGATAAACTGCATGCCGAACCCAAAATCCAAAGTCAGTCGTACACCCAAACCCTCCGGGGAATCCGATGTGTCCGGACCGACGCCCGCCGGCGCGCGCAAAGGCGCGGCCCTCGAGAAGAAGCCGCCGGCGCAGGCGCCCGCCGGGCCCGATCAGCACCGCGGCGAGCCGCAGCATCCCGGCGTGCCGCTCGCGCCTCCCGGAATCGTCCCCGAATCCGACGTGCGCGTGCACAGCCCGGCGGCGGCAGCGCCCCAACCCGCGCACGGCCAGGTCGAGGAGCTGGGCGAGCTGCCCCGGGGTTACGGCGACGGCCGCCTGGTGGGCCTGGTGCGCGACCCCAACACGCTCTACGTCTACTGGGACTTCTCGCCGCAGCAGATCGACCAGGCCTTCGCAGGCCTGGGCGCCTCGCGCGCGCTTCTCAGGCTATGGAACGCGCGCATCGGCACCGCCGAGCTGGTGCGCGAGGTGGAGGTGCACCTGGAAGCGCGCGGCTGGTACGTGCGCGACTTGCCCGGCGGCACCGAGCTGCGCCCCGAGATGTGGGCGGTGGGCGAGCGCGGCGCACGCCTCTTGCGCGCGGCGCGTCCGGTGAGGCTGCCGCCGGCGTGGCCTTCCGAGCAGCTCGAGTCGTTCTACCTGCACATCCCCTTCAATCAGCCGCTGCCACGCGAGGGCCTCGCCGCCGGTCGCCCGCTCTCCTACGGCGGGGCCGCGCCGGCCGGGTGGGAGCGCAGGCTGCAGCCGCGCAGCTTCAGCGGCTCGAGCTTCGGCGGGCCGTTCGGGTCGAGCCCCCCCGGCAGGCCGCCGTGGAGCGCCACGCACCTCGTCGCCGACAGCGACAAGGGCAAGAGCGAGAAATGAAGGGCGCTCTCGCCATCGTCCTGCACGCGCACCTGCCGTACGTGCGCCATCCCGAGTACCCCGAGTTCCTCGAGGAGGACTGGCTCTACGAAGCCATCACCGAGACGTATCTGCCGCTGCTCGAGGTCTTCGACAAGTGCGCGGAGGACGGCGTCCCCTTCCGCATCACCATGACGCTGACGCCGCCGCTGGTGAGCATGCTGCGCGACGAGCTGCTCATGGCGCGCTACTCGCGGCGGCTCGATCAGCTCTGCGAGCTGTGCGACAAGGAGGTGCACCGCACCCGCGGCGACCCGCAGTTCGGACCGCTGGCCGGGCACTATCGCGAGCACCTCTATCACCTGCGCAGGCTGTTCCACGACCGCTACCGGGGCGATCTGGTGGGCGCGTTCAAGCGGCTTCAAGATGCGGGCGCGCTGGAGATCCTCACCTGTGGCGCGACGCACGGCTTCCTCCCGCTGATGATCCATCCCGAGGCGATCCGCGCCCAGATCCAGGTGGCCGCCGCGCATTATCGAATGCATTTTGGAAGGCACCCGCACGGCATCTGGCTGCCGGAGTGCGGTTACGCGCCGGGCATCGACCGCTACCTCGCGGCGGAGAACATCCGCTTCTTCTTCGTCGACTCGCACGCCCTGGCCAACGCGGTGCCGCGCCCGCGCCGAGGCGTCTACGCGCCCATCTACACGCCCAGCGGCGTGGCCGCGTTCGCGCGCGATCCGGAGAGCTCGATGCAGGTGTGGAGCGCCGAGCACGGCTACCCCGGCGACCCCGTCTACCGCGAGTTCTATCGGGACATCGGCTGGGACCTCGACTACGACTACGTCAAGCCGTATCTGCAGGCGACGGGCGATCGAAAAAACGTCGGCATCAAGTATTATCGAATCACCGGCAACGTCGCGCTCGGCGCCAAGGAGCCCTACCAACCGGAGGCGGCGCGCGCCAAGGCCGACGAGCACGCCGGCAACTTCCTCTTCAATCGCACCAAACAGATCGAGTTCCTCTGTAACGCGTTCGGCGAGAGCGGACCGCCGCCCATCATCATCAGTCCCTACGACGCCGAGCTGTACGGCCACTGGTGGTACGAGGGCCCCATTTTCCTCGACCGGCTCATTCGCCGAGCGGCCCGCGACCAGGACGTGCTGCGGCTGCAGTCCCCGGTGGACTACCTCTCCGAGCACCCCGAGCAGCAGCTGGCGCAGCCGCCGCTCTCGTCGTGGGGCGCGGGCGGGTACGCGGCCGTCTGGCTCGACGAGAGCAACGACTGGATCTACCGATACCTGCACAAGGCGGCGGAGCGGATGATCGAGCTGGCGAGGATCCATCCCGACGCCAGCGGCGTCACCCGCCGCGCGCTCAACCAGGCGGCGCGCGAATTGCTCCTGGCGCAGTCGTCGGACTGGGCCTTCATCATCAAGACGGGGACGATGGTCGACTACGCGGTCCGGCGCACGCGCGAGCACCTGCTGCGCTTCATGAAGCTCTACGACCAGCTCAAGACAAACGCGGTCGACGAGCCGTGGCTCTCGACGGTGGAGTCGCGCGACAACCTCTTCTCCGCCATCGACTACCGCGTCTACCACCCCGGATAGGCTCGTGCAGGCGAGCGCACCCCCGCATTGATGGCTCTCGGGTACAGGCGTGCGCAGATTCGGACGCGATGCGCATCGCCCTGGTATCGACTCCGTTCGTCGCGGTTCCACCGCCCGGTTACGGCGGCACCGAGCTGGTGGTCGGCGAGCTGGCGCTTGCCCTGGCCGCGCGCGGTGTCGAATTGGTGCTCTACGCGACCGGTGATTCGCGCCTGCCGGGCATCGAGGTGCGCTCGTATTTCCCGGACGCGCAGTGGCCGCCCGACGCCCAGGTCGATCACGTCCACTCCACCTGGTCGCTGCGCGACCTCGCCCGCGACCCGCGCGGGTTCGACGTCGTCCACATCCACACCGTGGGGGCGGTGGAGATGGCGCATCTCTCGCCCTATCCGCTCGTCTACACGCTGCACCACGACGCCAATCCCGCGCTGAGCGAATCCTACCGCCGCGCCCCCCGCATGACGATGGTCGCCATCAGCGGCGCGCAGGCGCGCAACGAGAAGGCCGGCGTGTCGGCGGTGGTGCACCACGGGCTCGACCCGTCGCGCTTCCACCGCATGCCCGACCAGGGCTACCTGCTCTTCCTCGGCCGCTACGACCGCGTCAAGGGCGTCGCGCAAGCCATCGAGGTGGCCGCGCGCGCCCGGCTGCCGCTGGTCATGGCCGGACGGCCGCACGACGGCGATTACTACCTGAGCGAGGTGAAGCCGCTCGCCGATCGGCACAACGTTCTCGACGTGGGGGTGGTGGGCGGCGCGCGGAAGGCCGCGCTCATCGCGCGCGCCCGCGCAGTGCTCTTTCCCATCCAGTGGGAGGAGCCCTTCGGGCTGGTGATGATCGAGGCGATGCTGAGCGGCGTGCCGGTGCTCGGGCTCGCGCGCGGCAGCGTGCCGGAGGTGATCGAGGACGGCGTCACCGGCGTGATCTGCGACGACCCCACCGAGATGGTGGCGGCGGCGCGGGTGGCCGAGAAGTTCTTCGATCGCGCGCGCATCCGCCGCATCGCGGAGCAGAGATGGTCCGCGGAACGCATGGCGGCCGACTACTTGCGCATCTACCAGGCCGCGCGGCAGGACCGGCTCGCGCCGGCGGCCACCGGCTCCGCGGCGGAGGGGTAGATGCCCGATCGCACCTTGATCCCCGCCTCGGCCGCCGAGCTTCTCGGGTACGACGATCTCACCTCGCTCCCCGAGTCGACCGGCACCGACAAGCTGGTGCTCAAGCGCGGGAACCTCTTCGCGGTGACGGGGCGGCTGGGCGACATCTTCCCGCCCGGCGCGCGCGACCAGGGCGCGTACTTCGAGGACACGCGCTTCCTCAGCAAGCTGCGCCTGACCGTGGCGGGCGGTCCGCCGGTGGTGCTCTCGACGCAGACCAGCGCCGAGTACACCTCGCAGGTCGACATGACCGTCACCAGCAGGACATTCGGCGGGTTGTTCAACGACCCGGTCAACTTCCTCCATCTGCGCCGCGAGCAGCTCATCGACGACCACTTCGTCGAGCGGCTCACCCTCACCAACTATCTGGTGCGCGACATCGATTACTGGGTGGAGTACGAGTTCGCCTGCGACTTCGCCGACCAGTTCGAGGTGCGCGGGGCGCGGCGGCAGGCGCGGGGGACTTACTTCCGGCCGCTGGTGCTCAAGGACCGCGTGACGCTCTGCTACCAGGGGCGCGACGGCGTGCTCTATCGATCGGAAGTGTCTTTCCCGCTGCGCGCGCCCGACGAGTTGAACGAGAGCAAGGCCCGCTTCAATTTTCATCTCGGGCCCAACGAGACGGCGGTGCTGGAGCTGCACGCGCTGCCGTCGATGTACTCCGTCTTCTCGGGCGCGTCGCTTCGCGAGTCGGCCGACGTTGCGCGCCGCGAGGGATACAAGCCGCCGCCGCTGCTGCGGGAGGAGCCCGAGTCGGGCTGGACGTTCCCCGGATCGCACCCCGTCACCCATCCGCCCGCACCCCGCCGCTTCGACGAGCGCATCGCGCGCGCCCGCGCCGACTATCGAAGCTGGGGGGAGACCTCGACGAAGATCCGCAGCGGCGCGGAGGCGTTCAACTGGTCGCTGGCGCAGGCAGTGGCGGATCTCAAAGCGCTCACCATTCACTGGGAGGGCAGGCGCGTCATCTCCGCCGGCGTGCCTTGGTACGCCTCGCCCTTCGGCCGCGACGCGCTCATCACCGGGTTTCAGGCGCTGCCCATCAACCCCGAGCTGGCGCGCGATGCGCTCTTCTTCCTCGCCGCGCACCAGGGGAAGCGCATCGACGACTTCCGCGAGGAAGAGCCGGGAAAGATTCTCCACGAGATCCGCCGCGGCGAGATGGCGCGCACGGGCGAGGTGCCGCACACGCCGTATTACGGCAGCGTCGATGCCACGCCGCTCTTCATCATTCTTTTCAGCGAATATCTGCAGTGGACCGACGACCGCGCCACCGGCGAGCAGCTCCTGCCGGCCGCAGAGGCGGCCCTGCGCTGGATCGAAGAGCACGGCGACAAGGACGGCGACGGCTTCGTCGAATACCAGCGCAAGAGCGAACGCGGGCTGCGCAACCAGGGGTGGAAGGACTCCTGGGACGGCGTGCCGCACCTGGACGGAACACCGGCCGAGCCGCCCATCGCGCTGGTCGAGGTGCAGGGGTACTGCATCGACGCGCGACGGCGCATGGCGCGCCTCTACCGCCAGCTCGGCCGCACCGACGACGCCGCCCGCTGCACCAAGGCGGCGCTCGCGCTCATGCGCAAGCTGGACGAGGCGTTCTGGATGGAGAAGAGCGGCTGCTACGCCCTCGCGCTCGACGGCGAGAAGCGCCAGGTGCAGAGCGTCGCCTCCAACGCGGGGCACCTCCTCTTCTCCCGCGTCGTCCCGGAGGCGCGGGCGCGGCGCGTGGCGCGCACGCTGATGGCGCCGGAGAGCTTCTCGGGCTGGGGCATCCGCACGCTCGCCAAGGGGCAGCGGCCGTACAACCCGCTCAGCTACCACAACGGCACGGTCTGGCCCCACGACAACTCGCTGATCGCCATGGGATTCTCGAATTACGGAATGCAGGACCTGGCCGGGCAGATCCTCAGCGGCGCCTACGACGCCAGCAAGCAGTTTCGCCATCATCAGTTGCCGGAGTTGTTCTGCGGAATGGGGCGGGGCGAGGGCGACCTGGTGGTCAGCTATCCCGTCTCTTGCTCGCCGCAGGCCTGGTCGTCGGGCGCGGTCTTCCTCATGCTGCGCGCCTGCCTGGGCCTCTATCCGGACGCGCCGCGCAAGACGCTCCGGATCGTCAACCCGCAGCTGCCGCCGTGGATGAGCGAGGTGACCATCGAAGGCATGCGCGTGGGCAACACGCGCCTCACGCTGCAATTCACGCGCAGCGGCAAGGGCTGTTTCGCGGCGGTCAAGGAGATGGAAGGGGAGCCGCTGGCGATGCGCATCGAGGTCGGCGCGCAGACCACTCGAAGCTGAACGCTCTTGGGAAGGAAACGCCTTTCCTTGGGAAGCGCTTTTCCCTGCGCTCAGGCCGCTTGGCGCTGGGGGCGCATGATCGGCGCGCGCACCCACGCGGGCACTCGCTCTCGCGCCACCTTGAGGACTTTTTGGCCGCGCTCCGTCTGGGCGAGCGTCCTGAAGAACCAGGCGCCGAGCAGCGCGATGAGACCGCCGGGGACGACCAGGGCCGCGAGGATGAGCACCAGTTTCCGCGTCACGCCTCGAAGATGTGCACGCAGGGTGCCAGTGCGCAGAACATTACGCGCCATGCTAGACAAGTGCGCGTGATCGCCTTGCAGAGCGTGCAGGACGCGGAGGCCCGGCTGCGGGCGGCCGGCTATCTACCCTCCACGGAGATCGCCACCAGCGCATTCCTTGCCGACCGGCTGGAAAAACCGGTGCTCGTCGAGGGGCCCGCCGGCGTGGGCAAGACGGAGTTCGGGCGGGCGCTCGCGCAGGCGACGGGGCGCACGCTCCTGCGCCTGCAGTGCTACGAGGGGCTCGACGAAGGCAAGGCGCTCTACGAGTGGGAATACGCCAAGCAGCTCCTCTACACGCAGCTGCTCAAGGACAAGATCGCCGAGACCATCGCGGGGGCGCAGACGCTCGCGCAGGCGGCCGAGCGCATCGCCGGTTCCGAGGACCTCTTCTTCAGCGAGCGGTTCCTCCTGCCGCGGCCCATCCTCGCCGCCATCCGCAGCCCGACGCCGGCCCTCTTGCTCATCGACGAGATCGACAAGGCCGATCCCGAGTTCGAGGCCTTCCTGCTCGAGGTGCTGGCCGACAACGCGGTCACGGTGCCCGAGCTGGGGACGATGCGCGCTATCCACGTCCCGCGCGTGGTCCTGACCAGCAACGCGGCGCGCGAATTGTCGGACGCGCTCAAGCGCCGCTGTCTGCACTTGTTCATCGATTTTCCCACCGCGCAGCGCGAGCTGGAGATCGTGCGCACGCGCGTGCCGGGCGTCCGCGAGGAGCTGGCGCGCAAGGTGGTGGCCGCCGTGCAGGCCATCCGCAAGCTCGACCTCAAGAAGGCGCCGAGCATTTCCGAAACGCTGGACTGGGTGCGCGCGCTCCTGCTGCTCAACGCTTCCACGCTCGACGCCCAGGTCGTCACCGACACGCTCTCGACGGTGCTGAAGTACGAGGCCGACATCGCCAAGGCGCGGGAACACGCGGCGTACATTGCGGGCGCGGAGCTCCGGTAGCAGCTCAGCGCGAGCGCAGCGAGGAATCCTCATCGAAATCCTTGCAAGCCCAGTGACAACGCCGAAGGCGTTGGCGCGGGGTTGCTCCTAATCGCAATCGCAAACGCAAACGGGTAGTTTCAAAGTTCTCGTTCTCGTTCTGGTTCTCGTTCTAGTTGTCGTCCGGGTTCTGGTTCTGGTTCTGGTTTGGGTTCGGGTTTCATCCTAACGGTGCCGCCCCGCCCGTATCGTCGGCTCGCGCCGGGCCTGTGCCGCTGCGACTTGGCCGTCGACGTACCCCGGGTACCCGATGCGGACCGAGTCGTTCGAGAGGTCGGACAGCTCGAGCCCGGCCTTCTTGTCGCCCACGAGGAATCCGCCCCGCGACTTGAAAAGCAGATATACGGCCGCATCGTCGACCGACATCCCCTGCTCCTCGGTGCGATACGTGTCCTCGCCGACCTGCACCAGCACCACGCCGGGCGCTACCTGGCGCGTGCCCGTGAAGCGGAAGGTCTTGAGCTGCACGTCGCGGTTCGCCCACGGCGCGAGGTTGTGCAGTTCGCTCTCGGCGCTTCTTCACCTGCTCGATCACGCCCAGCGTCTTGGGATGCGTCAGCCTTCGCGCCCCCTCCCAGTCCTTGCGCACCACGCGCGAGAGGTACTGCTGCAAGGTCGCCTTGGCGAGGAATGCGTCGGGCGACTCCTCCTCGAGCATCGAGGAGACGCCGGAATTGTCGGTGTCGGCCGTAAGGGCCGCTGGGGCGGCCGCAACGAGCCAGAGAAGCGCAAGCATGGGTCCACCCCCGAACGAAACCGTCCACCAACCGGTCCCGAAGACCGGCCTGCCAACCGAGCGCAAGGTGGGCACGCGGGGGTCCCGCGGCAAGGTTTCAGGCGATGGCGCGCGTTGCGGGGATGGCCATGGCGACGCGGTCGCGGCCCAGCCGTTTGGCTTCGTACAGAGCGGAGTCGGCCTTCTCCACCAGGCCTGGCACGTCGTCCGCGTCGATGGCCAAGGTGGCGACGCCGATGGACACCGTCACCGAGAGCGCCTCGCCCCCTTCCGGCCCCGGCAGCGGCGCGATGGCGACGGCGCGGCGCAGCTTCTCGGCCACCTCGAGCGCTTCCGGTTTTCCCACCCGCGGCAGCACGATGCAGAACTCCTCGCCGCCGTACCGCGCCACCAGGTCGATCTTGCGCACGTTGCGCCGCAGCGCGGTCGCCACCCCGCGCAGCACGCTGTCGCCGAGAGTGTGGCCGTGCTGGTCGTTGATCTGCTTGAAGAGATCGAGATCGATCATGAGCAGCGAAAGCGGGTCGCCGAACCGCACCGAGCGGGAGAACTCCTGCTCCAGCCGCAGGAAGAGCTGCCGCCGGTTGGCGACGCCCGTCAACGAATCGGTGAAGGAAAGCTCCAGCGTCTGCTGATAGAGCCGCGCATTGGCGATGGCCAGCGCCGCCTGCGCCGCGATGGTTTCCGCCAGCCGGATCTCCTTCTTCGAGAACGAGTCGGGCCGTGGCCGGTTCAGGTTCATCACGCCCAGCACGCGCCCCTTGCTGCGCAGCGGCACCGCCAGGAACGCGCCCGCGGGGCGGCGCTGGCCCTTGTAGGGCAGGTAGCGCGGCTCCTTGGTCACGTCGGGCACGTAGATGGTCTGGCCCTTGGCCGCCGCCTCGCCCGTCACGCCCTCGCCGATGGAGAAGCGCATGCCGCGCGCCGATGCCGGCGCCGCGCCCGCCACCGCCTCGATCACCAGATGGTGCGTGGCGTCGTCGACGAGCAGCACGCTGAATTCCGACACGCCCATGCGCGCGCATACCTGCCGCCCGAGCATCTGCAGCTGCTCGGGCAGGTCGAGCGTACCGGAGACGGCCTTGGACACTTCCAGGAGCAGCTCCATCTCGCTGATGTGCGACTCGAGCTGCGCGTTGACGTCCTTCAGCTCGGCCTGCAGCCCGACCTCGTGCCCCAGCTGCGCCATCGACTCCTGCGTCTCGATCTCGGTCACCGCCATGTCGGTGATGCGCGAGAGCATGGTGTTGAAGCTGCGCGACAGCGCGCCCAGCTCGTCCTCGCTCTGCACGCGAGCGCGCACGAGGAACTCGCCCAGCTCGGCGCGCGCCATCACCTTGGCGAGCCCCTGGATGGGTTTGATGAGGAAGTGCCGCGCGGCCAGCGCGATGGCGATGCCCGCGAAGGTGAGCGAGAGCAGCGTTCCCAGCACCGCTCCTTCGCGCAGCTGGCGGAAGGCGAGCGCCGGGTCGGTGGCCGCGACGCGCCGCGTGTGCCAGATCAGCACGCCCAAACCCGTCAGCAGGACGATCGCGGATGGGATCGCCGAGGCGAGGATGAGCTTGAGGGCGAGCGAGCGGCGGATGCGCTTCCACACAGCATACCGATTCTACACCCGAAGCCTGAGGTCCGAAGCCATCGAGCATTAAATTGCTTGCATTGCGATGCTGCGGCAGGCTCGCTGCCAGATGCGGGCCGCCGTTGCAGCGCTTCTGCTCGCCGGCGCTGCGGCGCGGGCGGAAGAGATCCGGATCGAGATCGCGCGGGGCCCGCTGTCGGTCCGGCTCGGCGCGCACGCCGTCGCGGCGCGGGGCGCGCAAGTGCTCCTCGACGGCGAGCCGGTCGCTTCCCCGCTGCTGGCCGGCGCGCCGGTGCGGCTCGACGGGCGCGAGTTGCCGGGGCGGGTGGAGATCTGGACGGAGAACGGCGCGCTGGTGGTGGTCAACGCGCTCGACCTCGAGGATTACGTCGCGGCGGTGGTGGCGAGCGAAGTGCCCGCCGGCTGGCCCGCCGAGGCGCTGCGCGCGCAGGCCGTGGCGGCCCGCACCTTTGCGGTGGCGCAGAAGGTCGCGCAGGGGCCGTCGGCGCGCGCGCACCTGGGCGCGTCGATGCTCGATCAGGTCTACAAGGGTGCGGCGCACCCCGAGAGCGGCGCGCTGAAAGCGGCGCACTCGACGGCCGGCGAGGTGCTGACTTTTGGTTCGGCGCCCATCGCGGCGTACTTCAGCGCCAGCTGCGGCGGCGCCAGCGAGAGCGGTGAGGCCGCCTTCCACCTCGCGCCGGGAACGACGCCGTACCTCGCTGCCGGCGAGCCCGACGGCGACGCGCGCGAGTGGACGGTGCGCGTCCCGCTCGCCGAGTTGACCGAGGCGCTGCGCGAGCGCCTCGGCGGCGAGGTGCGCGGCTTGACAGTGACGGCGCGGACCGCGAGCGGCCGCGCCCGCTCGGTGCGCGTCGAGGTCAGCTCGGGACCCAGGGCGCTCCCCGCCGTCGAGCTGCGCCAGCTCCTCGGTTACAAGCGGCTGCCCTCGCTCCTCTTCGACGTCTCGATGGAGGGCGGCGAGGCCGTCTTTCGCGGTCGCGGCAGCGGCCACGGCGTCGGCCTCTGCCAGTGGGGCGCGCGCGGCCGGGCGATGCGCGGCGGAACGTACCGCGAGATCCTTGCGCACTACTATCCGGGCGCCGAGCTGCGGCGGATGTACTGAGTACGGCCCGGCGCCTATTTCGAGATCATCTGCGGCCGCTGAGCGGCGGCCTGCTGGTAGAGCAACACCAGCCGCAAAAGTGGCAGCGGATAGGTGATCACGCACACCAGCCCCGAAACGAACGGGCGCCACAATCCCGGCGGAGCCAGCAGCGCCGCCGCCCAGGCCAGCGCCGTGAAGAAGATGATCAGAAGCCAGGTGAGGAGGACCTGCCCCCAGGAATCGCGCATCAGCTCCCAGGAGCGCTCCAGCGCCGCCCGGCCCGAGAGGCCCTCCTCCATCGTGACCGGAACGGCGAAGGACAAGCCGAGCGCCAGCACGATGCCCGGCACAAGGCAGAAGAGCGATCCCACCGCCACCAGTCCGCCGGCGAGCAGCCCGGTCCAGAGGAGTGGCCCGAAGCGGGACGCCACGGCGGCGCAGGCGCCGGCGGGACGGTGCGCGCGGCCGAGCACCAGCGGCACCAGCGCCGCCTGCGCCAGCGCCAGCCCGAAGAGCAGAATGCCGGCGGTGACCACCACCGCGTAGGCGATGGGCAAGATAGCGCCCAGAAGCGGCGAGGCGGACTTGCTCTCGGCCGGCGGCGACTTGCTCCCGGCCTGCAGCGCCTCGCGAGTGACCTGGCGCGCGCGCTCGGGCTGCTCCTCGGGCGGGGGCAGCTTCTCCTCCTGGTCACGTTTCTTCTCCCGCACCTGCTCGGAAGGCGTGCCCGTCTCCGCAATGCCCGTCCCGTCCAGCCGGGTCACGCCGAACCTCAGCGCTCCCACGATCAATAGATTGGCGGGCAGAAGCGCCAGCGCGGAGCTGAGCGCCAATGCCCAGAACCGCCGGCGGTAGAGGGCGAAGGCCTGGGAAAACATTCGCGCGCTTGTATCACGCGGCTTGACTTCGCGACGCGTTCCGGCCACGACAGCGCGCGCAAATGACCACGCCGATCGTCGCAGCCATCGACATGGGGTACGGCCACCTCCGCCCCGCCTCCGCCCTGGCGGACCAGTTGGGAACGGAGGTGCTGCACATGGAGTTGCCGCCGCTGGGCGCCGAGGTGGACCGGCGCTTCTGGGAGTGGACCCGCGAGGTCTACGAGCCGCTGACGCGCTTCTCGCAGCTCCCGGGGCTGGGGCCGCCGATGCGCGCGCTGCTCAACACCATCACCGCCATCCCCGAGCCGTGGCCGGCGCGCGACCTGTCGGAGTCGACGCAGGGGACGCGCTGGATGGAACGGGCCGCGCGCGATGGGGTGGGGCGGGCGCTGGCGGAGCACCTGAAAGCGAGCGGCGCGCCGCTTTTGACGACCTTCTACGCCGCGGCCATCCTCGCCGAGCTGCACGGCGCGACCAGGCTGCACTGTCTCATCACCGACAGCGACATCAACCGCGTGTGGGCGCCGCCCGACGCGCCGCGGAGCGAGATACGTTACTTCGCCCCCACCGATCGGGCGCGCCGCCGGATGGAGAGCTACGGGGTGCGGCCGCAGCGCATCCGCGTGACGGGCTACCCGCTGCCGCACGAGTTGGTGGGGGGCCGGGGGCGGTCCTCGCTCAAGCAGAACCTGGCCGCGCGGCTGGCGCGCATCGACCGCCGGGGCGAGTTTCGCGGTCTGCTCGGCGTCGAGGCCGCCGCCACCGAGGAGAAGCAAGCGCCGCTCATCGTCTTCGCCGTGGGCGGAGCGGGCGCGCAGGTGCCGCTGGCGAAGAAGATCGTGCAGGGGATGCGCAAGGAGATCGATCGGGGCTCGCTTCGGCTTGCGCTCGTCGCGGGCCGGCGGCCCGAGGTGGGGCGCGCGCTGCGCGAGTCGCTCTACGCCGCGGGCCTCGACGGCCATCCCGGCGCGGAGGTGCACGAGGCGTCCGACTTCGAAGGATACCTGCGCGGCTTCAACCAGCTCCTCGCCCGCGCCGACGCGATCTGGAGCAAGCCCTCGGAGATCGTTTTTTTCGCCGCCCTGGGCCTGCCGCTCATCTCCGCCCCGCCGGTGGGCGTGCACGAGAAGTGGAACCTGCGCTGGGCCACTGACCGGGGCGCGGGATTGCCGCAGCACGACCCTTTGGCGGCGGGCGAGTGGCTGACCGAATGGATCGAGGACGGCGCGCTGGCCGGCGCGGCGTGGGCGGGATACACGCGCCTGCCGCAGCTCGGGCTCTACGAGATCGTCGACGAGCTGACTGGAGCTCCTCGATGAACGTCTCGTCTTTCGATTTCGACCTGCCGGCGCAGCTGATCGCGCAGGTCCCGCTGCCGGAGCGGGACGCCTCCCGCCTGCTCCTGCTTCCTCGGATTTCAGGCCAGGTGGAGCATCGCGCCGTGCGCGACCTGCCGCAGCTCTTGCGCCCGGGAGATCTGTTGGTGGTCAACGATGCCCGAGTGATTCCCGCCCGCCTTCTCGGCCACAAGGCGGGCTCCGGCGGAAAGGTCGAGCTGCTGCTGGTCGAACCGTTGGGCGGGTCCGAGTGGCTGGCGCTGGGCCAGTCCTCCAAGGCGCTGCGGGAAGGGGCCGAAGTGGACGTGCCCGGCGCACGTATCCAGATCGCCCAGGTCCGGGAAAGCGGCGAGCTCGTCGTGCGGCTGCCCATGACGGGCGATGCGCTGTGGGATTTTCTCGACCAGTCGGGCGAGCTGCCGCTGCCGCCGTACATCGAGCACGCGCCGGGGGCGCTCGATCGCGAGCGGTACCAGACGATATTTGCTCGTGAACGAGGCGCGGTCGCGGCGCCGACCGCGGGTCTCCACTTCACTCAGGCGCTCATCGACCAGTTGAAAAGAGCGGAGATCGGGATCGCCCGCATCACGCTTCACGTGGGTCCGGGGACGTTCCTGCCCGTGCGCGCCTCCCGGACCGAGGACCACCGCATGCACCGCGAGCGCTACGTCGTGCCCGCCGAGACGGCCGAGACATATGCGCGCGCGCGCGCCTCCGGCGGCCGCGTCGTGGCCGTCGGGACCACCGCCCTTCGCTCGCTGGAAGCGTCGCTGGGCCGTCCCGGCCCCGGCTCGACCGACCTGTTCATCACCCCGGGCTACCAGTTCCGCGCCGTCGACGCGCTCTTCACCAACTTCCACCTCCCGCGCAGCACGCTGCTCATGCTCGTCTCGGCCTTCGCCGGCACGGACCGCATCCTCGCCGCGTATGGCGAGGCCGTCGCGCGGCGCTACCGGTTCTTCTCTTACGGCGACGCGATGCTCATCGCATGAACTTCACCGTCACGCACCGGGACGGCGCCGCGCGGCGCGGAAAGCTCGAGCTGCCCCGCGGGGTGGTCGACACGCCGCAGTTCATGCCGGTGGGGACCGTCGCTTCCGTCAGGGCGATAGCCCCTGACGATCTGCACAAGATCGGCGCGCAGATCATCCTCGGCAACACCTACCACCTGCTCCTGCGCCCCGGCCCCGAGCTGGTGGCCGAGATGGGCGGCCTGAACAGGTTCATGTCCTGGGACCGGCCCATCCTCACCGACTCGGGCGGGTTCCAGGTGTACTCGCTCGCCGAGCAACGGAAGATCACCGAGGACGGCGCGGTCTTCCGCAGCCATCTCGACGGCAGCCGCCACCAGCTGACACCTGAGCGAGCCATAGACGTCCAGCTCCAGCTCGCCCCCGACATCCTCATGGCCTTCGACGAGTGCCCCCCGGCCCTGAGCCCGCGCTCGTACCATGAGGAATCGGTGGCGCGGACCACGCGCTGGGCGCGCCGCTGCAAGGAAGAATGGTTGCGGTGCGGGAGCGCAGGGGCGCTTTTCGGCATCGTCCAAGGCGGCCTTTTCAAGGACCTGAGGGAAGCACATACGTCCGACATCGCCGCGCTCGACCTGCCCGGCAACGCCCTGGGCGGCTTCTCGGTGGGCGAGGAGCCGCAGGCCATGTGGGAAGGCGTGGCGCACGCCGCCCCGCTGCTCCCGGCCGACAAGCCGCGGTATCTCATGGGCGTGGGGACGCCCGAAGACCTATTGCGCTGCTCCCTGGCAGGCGTCGATCTCTTCGACTGCGTCCTTCCCACGCGCGTGGCGCGCAACGGGCTCCTCTTCACGCGCCGGGGCAGGCTGCAAATCAAGGCCGCGCGTTACGCGCGCGATCCGCGCCCCGCCGACGCCGACTGCCGCTGCTACACCTGCCGCACCTTCACGCGCGCGTACCTGCGCCACCTCTTCGCCGCGCAGGAATTGCTCGCCTTCCGGCTCAACAGCATCCACAACCTCACCTTCTATCTGGACCTGATGCACGGCCTGCGCGCGGCCATCGAGCGCGGCGAGTCGCAGGGGCACGTCAAAGCGGCCTTGGAAGCCTTTGCCGCCGGACCCGACTAGTGCTATTAGCAGCCGCCCCGGTTTTCCAAGGAGTTTCGAGTTGCTCGCCTTGCTCGCACAAGCCGCCGATCCCAGTTCGTCGCCCTTCGGCGGCTTCAACCTGCTCATCCCGGCCGCGCTCTTCTTCGTCATCTTCTACTTCATCGTCATGCGGCCGCAGCAGAAGCAGCAGAACGAGCACAAGACGTTCCTCGACAAGCTGGGCAAGGGTGACGAGGTGATCACGGCGGGCGGCATCGTGGGGAAGGTCGATCGCGTCCAAGGCGACCTGGTCTTCGTCGAAGTGGCCAACAACGTCAAACTGCGCGTGCTCAAGGGCCAGATCCAGGGCGCCTACAAGCCCCCAGAGGAAAAAGCCCCCGCCGCCGAAGAGCCCGCAAAGAAGTAGGCGCAGGGAGAAGCCTCATGGATCGCGCGTGGTACTGGAAGGCCGGATTCATCCTGGCCGTCACTTTGCTGGCCATCTATGCGCTGGTGCCGTCGGTGACGTACTTCCGGCTGCCGCCGCAAGTTCGCAACGAGGCGAGCGTCTTCGAGCAGGCGCGCCCCAAGTGGGCGCCCGCGCGGCACCTGAACCTGGGGCTCGACCTGCAGGGCGGCATCCACCTCGTGATGGGGGTCGAGGTGGACCGCGCCGTCCGCGAGCAGGCGGTGCGGCGCGGCGAGGAGATCCAGACCGAGCTGGAGCGGAAGAACCTCAAGGGCATCGAGGTCAGGGGCGACCCCGACACGGGCATCGTCACCGTCAGCGGCCCGGACATCGGCAAGGCCAAGGACCTCATCTCCGAGGAGTACACGGACATGTACATCCGCAAGACCTCGGGGGATTCGTTCGAGCTGGCCAGGAAGGACGACGCCGTCAAGCAGCTCAAGGAGAGCGCGGTCGACCAGGCGGTGAAGGCCATCCGCAACCGCGTCGACAAGTGGGGCGTCTCCGAGCCGACCATCGCCAAGCGCGGCGACGCGTCGATCCTCGTCCAGCTCCCCGGCTACTCCGACCCAGAGAAGGCCAAGGAGTTGATCGGCAAGACCGCCCAGCTGCAGTTCAAGATCGTCGACGACACCGATACCTCGATCACGCAGCTCAAGGACCTGCCCCCCGGTGTGACGCTGGACTGGGATCGCTACACCGGGGAGGGCGACGCGACCGTCTCGTCGCCCTACCTCCGCAGCAAGGACCGCGCGCTGCTCGAGCAGTACATCAAGGACAAGGCGCCCAAGGACCGCGAGTTCGCCGTCGGCAAGATCGAGGACCGCATCAAGGGCGAGACCATCTACCGCACCTACCTCCTCGACAAGCGCCAGGGCATGACCGGCGAGTACATCACCGACGCGAACGTCAAATTCGACCAGTCGCCCGGCGAGGGCAACCGGCCCTTTGTGGAGATCAGGTTCAACAAGACGGGCGCGGACCTCTTCGGCAAGCTGACCAAGGAGAACGTGAAGAAGCGCATGGCCATCGTGCTCGACGACACGGTCGACTCGGCGCCCATCATCCAGAGCGAGATCCCCGGCGGCATCTGCTCCATCCACCTGGGCGGCCTCAAGCCCATCAACGAGATACTGCAGGAGGCGAAGGACCTGGCGCTGGTGCTCAAGTCGGGCGCGCTGCCGGCGCCGGTGCGCATCCTCGAGGAGCGCAGCGTGGGCGCGTCGCTGGGGCCGGAGCTGATCCGGCGCGGATCGCTCTCGGCGATCATCGGGCTTCTCGCGGTGCTGCTCTTCATGGCCGCCTACTACCGGTTCTCGGGCGTGGTGGCCGACGTGGCGCTGGTGCTCAACGGGCTGGTCGTGCTGGCCATCATGGCGGCCATCGACTCGACGCTGACGCTGCCGGGCATCGCCGGGTTCGTGCTCACCCTGGGCATGGCGGTGGACGCCAACGTGCTCATCAACGAGCGCATCCGCGAGGAGCTGAAGACCGGCACCAAGGCCATCAGCGCCGCGGTGAAGACCGGGTACGAGAAGGTCTTCTGGACCATCTTCGACGGGCACGTCACCGCGCTGGTGGCGGGGTTCGTCATCCGCAGATACGGTTCGGGGCCGGTGCGCGGCTTCGCCACCACGCTCATCATCGGGTTGCTCGCCTCGATGTTCACCAGCATCGTCGTCACCCGCACCATCGTCGAGTGGTTCGTGGGCCACGGGCGGCTGCACAAGGCCGTGAGCTTCTAGGAGATCGCGCCCATGGAGATGAAATACTTCGACCTCATCAAGCCGGGCACGAACCACGATTTCATCAAGTACCGCCGCATCGCCGTGGTGGGCTCCTTGATCGCGAATCTCGTGGTGCTCTTCGGGGCCACCGTCTGGCCACGCCTCAACTACGGCGTCGACTTCGAGGGCGGCACCGAGCTGCAGATCCACTTCAAGAAGCCGGTCGATCCCGGCGAGCTGCGCGACGAGGTGAGCAAGCTGGGCTTCGGCGAGCCCACCGTGCAGCGGTACGGCAGCGAGTCCGAGAACCAGTTCCTCGTGCGCGTCGAGCGCATCGCGGTGCTCACGCACGAGAAGGCGGACGCAGTCAAGACCGCGGTGGAGCAGGCGCTTCCCGGACTGAAATCGTTCCGCTTCGATCCCGAAGTGGGCGACAAGCTCGACTTCACCTTCAAGCAGCCCGTCGACGAGAACGCGCTCAAGGCCACGGTGGAGAAGGCCGGCACGCCCGTCAAGGAAGTGCGCTCGCTCAGCGCGCGCGAGGGACAGGACCGCGAGTACACCGTCATCACGCAGGGGCCGGGCGACAAGATCGGCTCGGCGTTGCGGGCAAAATACGGGCAGGACCAGGTCGAGGTGGTGCGCACCGACTACGTCGGCCCGCAAGTGGGAAAGCAGCTGCGCAACGACGGCATCGTCGCCGTGCTCGCCGCGATGGGGATGATCCTCGTCTACGTCGGGTTTCGCTTCGACTTTCGCTTCTCGCCCGGCGTGGTCATCGCGCTGGTCCACGACGCCATCATCACCATGGGGTTCTTCGTCTTCAGCCGGCACGAGTTCAACCTCACCTCGGTGACGGTCATCCTCACCGTGGTGGGCTACTCGGTGAACGACACCATCGTCGTCTACGACCGCATCCGCGAGAACGCCAAGCGCCACAAGGGCAAGCCGCTGCGCGACCTGATCAACCTCTCCATCAACGAGATGCTCGGGCGCACCATCCTCACCTCGGGCGCGACCGCGCTCTCGCTGGTGGGCCTGCTCATCTTCGGCGTGGGGACCATCTGGGACTTCGCCGCGGCCATGCTGGTGGGCATCATCTCCGGCACCTACTCCACCTGGTACATCGCCAGCCCGATGACCATCTGGATCGAGGAGCACTCCGCCCAGCGCAAGGCCATCGAGGACGCCAAGCCCAAGGCCAAGAAGCAGGACACGCCGGCCGCCTCCGTCGCCCGATAGCTCGAGGACGTGAAAACATGACCAGGCGAAGAGCGCGGGCCGCATCCGGGCGGACCGCGCCCCTCGCAGGTGGAAAAGCTACGCCAACCCCCAGCGCACCTTCCCGTGAGTGAAGAGAGCCCCCGCCCGCGCCGCTTCCTGCATGCGGATGCGCTCCGCCGCGCGTTCGAACTCGTGCTTGCACTTGTGCGAGCAGAAGAAGTAGCGGCGTTTCTTGTATTCCGCGCAGGGGGTGGTCGACCCGCCGCTGTCGACGCGGACCCCGCAGATCGGGTCGTAGGATCGACCCCCCAGCCTTTCGCCCGATTTCACGTACTGCCCCCCTCGAACCTACCCAACCCGCGGACGATCTCCTGCAAGCGCAACGCCGCGCCGGTGTCCCCGATGGCGCCGTAGCCGGTGCGTGAAGCCCTTCCGCGAGTGGGCAACGATCTTCCCACGTCGGGGCGTGACGGACCTCTCCGGCGTCGTGTTCCGGACGACGCGGACGCGCGGCGCGCGCTCCGCGATCATCTCGGTGGGGCGCGTGCGCGGCGTCTCGATGGCCTGCGGCGCGGGCGCCTCGGGCTCGACGCGGATGGCGGCCTGCGCCCGCAACAGCAGCCCCGCCCCCAGGAGCAGCGCGCAAGTCGTCTGGCCGGAAAGGAAGAAGCGTCCCATGGCGAGGACAATCTGCAACCGCAGAACCAACTCGCGCAGCCGGACGGCCTGCCCGAGGAGCGCTCGTCCGCTCGCCACCCCTGGCATTTCGTGCTAACCGGAGCGGCCCTGCCCGGCGGCTCCAACGCCGGGCGCTCCGCGTCGGAGGAGCAAGCCGTGGCCGTGAAAGAATTCATCCGCGACGTGAAGCGGACCCATTCATGCGGCGAGCTGACCGCCAAGAACGTCGGGGAGGAAGTGGTCCTCTTCGGGTGGGTGCACAACCGGCGCGATCACGGCGGCGCGGTATTCATCGACCTGCGCGACCGGGCCGGCCTGACGCAGGTGGTCTTCGAGGAGGACGTGAACGCCGAGCTGCAGGCCACCGCCCACGAGCTGCGCTACGAGTACTGCGTCGGCGTGCGCGGGAAGGTGGTCTCGCGCGGCGCCAACGTCAACCCGAAGCTCACCACCGGCGAGATCGAGGTCCACGTGCAGCAGGCGGCCATCTTCAACCGCAGCGAGACGCCGCCCTTCATGGTCGAGGACAAGACCGACACCGCCGAGGAAAAGCGCCTCCACTACCGCTACCTCGATCTGCGCCGCGCCCCGCTGCAGCAGACGCTGATGAAGCGCAGCCGCATGAACGCCGTCACGCGCAGCACGCTCGAGGGGCTCGGGTTCCTCGAGCTGGAGACCCCCTTCCTGGTCAAGTACACGCCGGGGGGAGCGCGCAATTTCCTCGTTCCCGCGCGGCTCAGCCCGGGGAAGTTCTACGCGCTGGCGGAGAGCCCCCAGCTCTTCAAGCAACTCTTCATGGTAGCGGGGTTCGATCGCTACTTCCAGATCGTCAAGTGCTTCCGCGACGAGGACCTGCGGCTCGACCGGCAGCCCGAGTTCACGCAGATCGACCTGGAGATGTCGTTCGTCACGCAGGACGACGTCTTCGGCGTGGTGGAGGAGCTGGTCACCTCGCTCTGGCGCGAGGTGCTGGGCGTCAAGATCGAGAAGCCATTTCTGCGCATGAGCTACGAGCAGTCGATGCGCGAGTACGGGAACGACAAGCCCGACCTGCGCTTCGGCATGAAGCACGTCGATCTGACGGCGCTGGTGGCCGAGCACAAGGGCGCCGGCATCCCCATGTGGCAGAGCTTCGCCACGCCCACACCGGGCCAGATCGTCAAGGCTTTGAAAGTGCCGGCCAGCGCCAATTTCTCCCGCACCGAGACCGACAAGCTGGAGGAGATCGCCAAGGGCATGGGCGCCAAGGGCCTCGCCCGGGCCAAGGTGGACGAGCAGGGCAACTGGACGCAGAGCCCGCTCGCCAAGTCGATCACGCCCGAGGCGCGCGCTGCCATCAACGCCGCGTGCGGCGCGCAAGCGGGGGACATCCTGCTCTTCCAGTTCGGCAAGGAGTCGATGGTCCACACCGTGCTGGCCAACCTGCGCCTCCACCTCGGGAAGCGCCTCGGGCTCATCCCCGAGCACGGGCCGCGCGACCCGAAGGACCCCGGGTCGTGGAAGTTCCTCTGGGTGGTCGATCCGCCGCTCTTCGAGTACGACGAGGAGACGAAGCGCTGGGTCGCGGCGCACCACGCCTTCACGCGCCCGCACGACGAGAGCCTCCAGTACCTCGAGAAGGACCCCGGCAAGGTGCTCTGCTACCGCTACGATCTGGTGCTCAACGGGTTCGAGATCGGCGGCGGGTCGATCCGCCTCCACGACCCGGCCGTCCAGCAGAAGGTCTTCGCCGCCATGGGCATCGCGCCCGAAGAGGCGGAGCAGAAGTTCGGCTTCTTGCTCCAGGCGCTGCGCTTCGGCGCGCCGCCGCACGGGGGCATCGCGCTCGGCATGGACCGTCTCGCGATGCTGCTGAGCGGGGCCGAGTCGCTGCGCGACGTGATCCCTTTCCCCAAGACGCAGAAAGGGACGGATCTCATGACCGACGCGCCCAGCGACGCCGACCCCAAGCAGCTTCGCGAGTTGCACATCGCCTCGACCTACAAGCCGCCGGCGTGACGCGCGCGCGGCTGTTCCTCTGGACGGTTGCGATGGTCGTCGCGGCGGCGGTCGTGCCGCGCGGCGCGGAGCTGCTCGGGCTCGACCTGGCGGGGCGGATCTGGAACGCGCTGCGGCTCACGCTGCCTCTCATGGTTTCCGCCGGCCTGCTCATCGCGGGGGCGCTGGCGGGAGCCATCATCGGCTCCCTGCAGTGGGCGATTCTGCCGCAGGTGGGGCCACGCTTCATCGGCATCGCGACACTGGCCGGGGCGGCTGTGGGCACTTTGTACAATCTGTACGAACCTCTCGTTCTGCCCGCTGCCCCCGTCGCCGCGGCGCTCGCCGGAATGGCCCAGGCGCGGCTCTTGCCGGGAGGCGCGCCGCGCTGGCCCCGCGCCCAGGCGCTGGCCGCGGCGTGGGTCGCCCTCGCGCTCATGCTGCCCTTTCCACCGTGGGTCTCGGCCGCTTTTCTGGTCGGCGCGGCCCTGCTCTCGGCCTGGGGCATCCGCTGACCCGGCCGCCCGCAAAAAAAATAATTATTTTTTTTCCGTCCCATTTTGAGACCCCGATTTTGGGCACTCGGCCCATTTCGAGACGAAAGAGAAAAAAATAATTATTTTTTTTTGGGCTCGTGCCCCCATATGCCGGCGGGGTGGTGTGTCGGTTGTGCCGCACCGCGACAAATCGCCCTTGCCGCAAGCTCTTGTGCCTGCGAGGATCGCCGGGTGTTCGACCTCCTGATCTTCGGCTTCACGAGCGCAAGGCTCGCCGAGGTGGACGGAGCGCGCGCGTGACAGGGCCGCTGCCGAGCGCCACCGCCCGCGGCAAGGCGCTGCAGCGCGACATCGCCCAGATGGGCGTCACGGCCTCCTGCGAGCCGGCCGACCTGTGGGCCTCGTCGCGCGACTGTTGGCCGCGCGCGCTGCTCTGGACCAAGGCGGGCCTCGCGCCGCACCCGCCCGATGCCGTCGCCTGGCCCGCCTCGGTGGAGCAGGTCGCGGCGCTGGTGCGCTTCGCGGTGGAGCGGCAGATCGCGCTGGTCCCCTTCGGCGGGGGGAGCGGCGTTTGTGGCGGAGCCGTGCCCGTGAAGGGCGGGATCGCGCTGGATCTAAAGACCATGACGGGACCTCTGCGCATCGATGTGGAAAACCGCGTCGTCGAGGTGGGCGCGGGCTTGAACGGCCAGCGCCTGGAGGAACTGCTCAACCAGAAACAGGCCACGCTCGGTCACTTTCCTTCGTCGATCTACTGCTCCACCGTCGGCGGGTGGCTTGCGGCGCGCAGCGCGGGGCAGCTCTCCAGCCGTTACGGAAAGATCGAGGACATGGTGCTCTCGATCGAGGCGGTCGACGGCACCGGCGCCGTCCTGCGCACGCTCGACGGCCCCAGCGCCGGCCCTGACCTGACGCAGCTCATCGTCGGCTGCGAAGGCACGCTCGCCGTCATCACCGGCGCGCGCCTGCGCATCTGGCCCGCGCCGCAGGCGCGCTGGCTGCGCGGCGTGCGCTTTCCCAGCGTGCAGGACGGCATGCGGGCGCTGAAGTCGCTCATGCGCTCGGGGCTGCGGCCGGCGGTCGCGCGTCTCTACGACCCGCTCGACACCATCCTGGCGGGAAAATCGGGCGGCGGCGCGCTGCGCGTGCCCGCTCCGCTGCGCTGGGTGGTGGAGCACGGCCAGGCCGAAGCGCTGCGCCTCGCCTTGCGCGCGCCGCTCCTGCTCAACCGCCTCGTCGACGCGTTGCCGGCAGCGTCGCTGCTCATCCTCGGGTTCGAGGGCGATTCCGAGGACGAGTGCGCCGAGGAAGGCGAGGCCGCGCTGGCGCTCTGCGAGACGGAGCAAGGCCAGGACCTCGGGCCTGCGCCCGGCGTGAAGTGGCTGGCGAACCGCTACAAGATTGCCTACCAGCAGTCGCCGCTCTTTTCGGCGGGCGCGTTCGTCGACACCATGGAGGTGGCCACTACCTGGGACCGCCTCGATGCGCTCTACAAGTCGGTGCGACGCGCCGCGGGAGGGCTGGCGTTCGTGCTGGCGCACTTCTCGCACGCGTACCTGGAGGGCTGCTCGATCTACTTCACCTTCATCGGTCTCGCCGGCGCCCCCGCCGACGAGGTGGCCCGCGGGACGCGCGACGACGCCGAGTCGGACCTGGAGGGAGCCGAATCGCGCTACGACGCATGCTGGAAGGCCGCGCTCTCCGCCGTGGCCGACGAGGGCGCGACGCTCAGCCACCACCACGGCATCGGGCTGGCCAAGCAGATCTTCCTCCCGCGCGAGCACGGCGAGGGCATGCGGCAACTGCGCGCGCTCAAGAGCGCGTTCGATCCCCACGGCGTCCTCAACCCCGGGAAGCTGCTCCTGTGAGCCTGCGCGACGACATGGCCGCCAGCGGCGCGGCGGTGGTGGAAGAGGAATCGGGCGGGTACTGCGTCACGCCGCCCTCCATCGCGTCGCTCGGACGCGCCGTTGCGGCGGTGCGCGCCTGGAAGCTGCCGCTGCGCGTGCGCGGGGGAGGTGATGCGCCGGTCGCGGCGCCAAAGGGCGGCGTGCTGCTCGACGTCGGTTCGCTCGACCGCATCAACTCCGTCGACGGGAAGACGTGCCTCGCGCGCGTCGAGGCGGGGTGCAGCGTGGCGGCGCTCGAGTCGGCGGCGCGGCGGGCCGGGTGCACGCTGGGGCCGCTGCTCCCCTCGGTGCGCGCCGGGTCGGTGGGCGCGTGGCTGGCAGGGCCGACGCGCGGGGAGCGCGGCATTCCCGGGGCGCGCCGCGAGACGGCCGCGCTCAGCGTCGCCGCCGTGCTGGCCGACGGGCACCTCGCCGAGAGCCGCGCGGCGCCCCGCTCGGCCACTGGACCGGATCTGGACCATCTTGCCCTGGGCGGCGCGGGCCGGCTGTGCGTGGTGGCGGCGGCATGGATCCGCCTCTTTCCCGTCGCGCCGGCGCTGGCGTCGTCGTGGAGTTGTCCCCAGCTGGCCACGGCGGTGCGCGGGCTGGAGCGCCTCTGCCACGAACGCGTCTCGCCGGCGCGGGCGCGAGTGCAGGCGGGGGTTGACGGCGCCCGGCTCTTCATGGCGTGGGAAGGACTAGAGACCGCCGCGATGGAGCGCGACCGCGCAGCCCGGCTTCTGCGCGAGTTAGGGTGCACCCTGGAGGGCGACGCCGCCGCCAACCAGTGGTTGCGCGAGCCGCTCGGCGGACATCCCGTCGAGGTGGACGCGCGCTGGGCCTCGCTGCAGGGCTGGTCGCAGCGCGGCGAGATCCACCTACTGGGAATGCACGCGGGAGGGACGTTCGCGGCGCTGGCGCTGGCCGAGGCGGGCAGCGCCGAAGAGGCGGCGGCGCTCGCCCGCGGCTCTGGGGCGCGGGTCATCGCGCCGCGCCGGCTGCGCGACGCGGGCCCCGCCTGGGATGCGATGGGCGCCGGCGCCGTCTGGCAGCGGCTCGTCGAGGCGCTGGGCGTCGAGGAGGATGCGCCATGACGCTCCTCGCCCTCCGCCGCTCGCAGGAGCTGTGCGAGTTCTGCCCCAAGATGTGCCGTTTCGCCTGCCCCGTCAGTGAGGCCGAGGGCCGAGAGGCGCTGACGCCGTGGGGAAAGGTCTCGCTCGCGGCGCTCACCACGGGCCCCGGCCGCTCTCCCGACGCCTCGGCGGCGCTGGCCTTCGCGGGATGCACCGGCTGCTACCGCTGCGCCGTGTACTGTGCGCACGACAACGACGTGCCCAGGGCGCTCTACGCGGCGCGGGCCGCGGCGGTGCGGGCCGGCGTCGCGCCCGAGGCGTGGACGGAGCTCCCGCGGCGCTTCTCGACGCGCGGGCACGGCGAGGACCCCGACTTGAGCGCGGTGCATCGCATGCTGGTCGGGGCGGGTGGGGCGTTGCTCTTCCCGGGCTGCGACGCGCTGGCCCTGGGGGGACAGGAGGCGCGCGAGGCGCTCTTTGCCGCCGATGCGATGGGCGCACCGCTGGGGGTGGTGCCCGAGGGCGCGCTCTGCTGCGGGCTCAAGCTGCGCGAAGGCGGCCATCCCGAGCTGTACGAGGCGCACTCCGCGCGCGTGCGCGCGCTCTTCCCCCGCCGCAAGCCGCTGCACCTCGTCCTCCTGCAGCCGGCCTGCGTCCGCTCGCTACAGGAATGGCCGCTGCCCGAAGGGAGCAAGGTGGAGCACATCACCAGCTACCTGGCGCGCGCCCTCTCCGCCATGCGGTCGCGGCCCGCGCCGCTGCCGGGGAGCGTCGTGTTCCACGACCCGTGCGCGCTCGCACGCGGACTGCAAGAATTGACGGCGCCCCGCGCGTTGCTCGCCGCGGCCCTGCAGGACGGCGTGCGCGAGCCGCCCCGCTCCGGCGTCGACACCAGCTGCTGCGGCGCGGGCGGGCTGCTGCCGCGCACGCTGCCCGAAGTGGCGGCGAAGCTCGCGGCCGGACGCCGCGAGGAGTTGGGCGAGCCGGCCGTGACCTCCAGCCCGGCCTGCGCCGCCGCGCTGGCCGCGACTGAGGTAGTCTCGATCGTCTCGCGCTGGCTTTTGCAGGGAGCGTCCGCCGGATGAAGCCGTTTCTCCTCGTCAACCCGCAGTCCGCAGGCGGCTCGACCGCGCGCCACTTCGACTCGATCTTCCGGGCGGTGCAGAGCGCCGTGGGCGACTGCCCGCACGCCTTCACCGAAGGCCCGATGCACGCGGCCGAGGTGACGCGCCGGGCGCTGGGCGAGGGGCACGACCTGGTGATCGTGGTGGGCGGGGACGGCACGATCAACGAGGTGGTCAACGGCTTCTTCGCCGAGCCGCGCCCCGGCGAGCCGGCGAGGCCGCTCAAGCCCGACGCGGCGCTGGGCATCCTGCCGCGCGGGACCGGCGGCGATCTGCGCCGCACCCTCGGGCTCGACGGCGACCTGGGCCGCTGCTCGCTGCGCCTCAAGGGAGAGCGCCGCAGGGTCGACGTGGGCCGCGTCGACTTCGAGACTGACAGCGGCGCGCCCTCCTCGCGCTATTTCATCAATGTCGCCGAGGTGGGCGTGGGCGCCCGGGTGGTGGAGATCGTCAACAGCTCGAGCAAGGTGCTGGGCGGCAAGCTGACCTTCATGCTCGCGTCGGTGCGGGCGCTCTGGGGGTGGCGCGACTTGTCGGTGCGCGCCTCGTTCGACGGCGGCGCGGCCGAAGAGCTGGAGGTGACCACGCTGGCCGTCGCCAACGGCCGCTACTTCGGTGGCGGGATGATGGTCGCGCCCGAGGCCAACATCGAGGACGGGCTCTTCCACGTCACCATCTGGAGCGGGTACACGCTGGCCGATTTCGCTCTCAAGAGCGGCTCCATGTACGACGGCTCGCACATCAAACATAGAGGTACGAAGACGCGTACAGCCCGGACGGTGCGCCTGGAACCCGGCGTCAAGGCCCGGGAGCCGGTGATGATCGAGGTGGACGGCGAGAAGATCGGCCGACTACCCGCGACGTTCAGCGTACTTCCCGGGGCGCTGCGGCTCGTCTGCTAGCGTTCTTTCTTTGTGCGGGCGGGCCGAGGCGCTTTATCCTCTCTGTCATGCTGCTGATCGCCGTCCTGCTGGCCGCCACCCCTCTTGCCGACGTCGTCGTCCTCGCCGAGCCTGCGCAGGTCGACGAGCTTTGCGCCGCCCTCCGCGAGCAGGGCGGGGGCCTCGAGGGAGACCCCGCCGAAATGGCCGCCGCCTACAAGGCCGCGGTGGCCCGACGCGAGGACGCGCTTTCGCGCTGGTACCGGCTCGAGGTGCCCTCGAAGGGCTTCGCCTTCGGGCGCTACCGGCCGCAGGACAAGCTGCTGGAGCTGGACGGCGACCGGCCGCTGCGCGCGCTCGACGGGGTCATCTCGCTCGACCTCGACGGCGTCGACGACGTGACCTTCATTGCCCGGCCGGAGCAGGTGTCGGCCTGGAGCAGGGAGAAGAAGGCCGGGACGCTCAAGCTGGTGGTGATCTTCAAGCCGAGCGGCGATCGCTGCGCGGGCAGCAAGGCGGCCGAGGCCTGGCGCCTCGCCGGCAAGGCGCGCTCGTGGGAGCTGGTCGGGTCGTCCGGCATGGTGGCCTCGGCCGACGCCGAGGGCGATCCGGTGGGCGCGCCCGGGCCGCGGGCCGTCAAGGTGGAGAAGGTGGCGCTCGAGTCGGACGCCGAGCCGCCGCGCGACGATGGCCGCCAGAGGTTCGCCTCGGCGCAGCGGGCCCTCAACCAGTGCGGCGCCGGCGCGCCGCGCCCGGGAAGCATGCTGGTGACCTTCGCGGTGGAGGGCGGGCGCGTGCGCGACGCGCAGGTGATCATGGACTCGCTGCGAGACGAGAAGGTCTCGGCCTGCGTGGCTCACGCCGTCGTGGGAGCGCTGGTGGGCGGGGCTGGCCACGGCACCGCGGCCATCTCGCTGGAATAAGAGGCCTCGGGCTTCAGGCCTCAGGCACTGGTCAGTGCGCTTCGGCCCAGGTATTTCCCTCGCCCAGCTCGACCTCCAGCGGCACTGCCAGATCGGCCGCGCCGCGCATCTGCGCCATCACCAGCGGCCCCACCTCGGCCACCTCTGCCTGCGGCGCTTCCAGCACCAGCTCGTCGTGCACTTGCAGGAGCATGCGCGCCCGGTAGCGATCCTTGAGCGCGGCGTCCACGCGGAGCATGGCGCGCTTCACCAGATCCGCCGCGGTGCCCTGGATGGGCGTGTTGACCGCGGTCCGCTCGGCGGCGTTGCGCGCCGTGGCGTTCTTGCTGTTGATGTCGGGCAGGTAGCGGCGGCGGCCGAAGAGCGTCTTGACCATGCCGGTGCGGCGCGCCTCCGCGATGGTGTCGTCGAGCCACTGTTTGACGAATCGGTAACGCGAGAAATATTTCTCGATGATCACGCCGGCCTCCTGTTTCTCCAGGCCGAGCCGGTGCGCGAGGCCGAAGGCGGAGAGGCCGTAGGCGATGCCGTAGTTGATCATCTTGGCGATGTCGCGCTGCTGGCGCGTCACCTCGCCGGGCGGGACGCCGAACGTCTCGCCAGCCGTGCGCGCGTGCAGGTCCTCGCCCGACTCGAACGACGCGCGCAGCACCGGGTCGCCGGTGATGTGCGCCAGGACGCGCAGCTCGATCTGCGAGTAGTCGGCGCTGATCAGCTTCCATCCCGGCTGGGGGATGAAGGCCTCCCTGATCTTCGCTCCCAGCGCGGTGCGGATGGGTATGTTCTGCAGATTGGGATTGACTGAGCTGAGCCGGCCCGTCGCCGCCACGGCCTGATCGAAGGTGGTGTGCAGCCGCCCGTCCCGGCCCAGCGCGGCGGGGAGCGCGTCGAGATAGGTGTTCTGCAGCTTGGTGAGCTGGCGGTGTTCGAGGATCTTCGCCGGCAGCGGGTGCTGCAGCGCCAGCTCCTCGAGGACTTCCTGATCGGTCGACGGCCCGGTCTTCCCACGGCGCAGCACCGGCAAGCCCAGCTTCTTGAAGAGCACGTCGGCGAGCTGCTGCGTCGAGCCGGGCATGAACTCGCCGCCGGCCAGCTGGAAGATTTCTTTCAGCAGGGCGTCGGTCTGCTGCTGCACCTCCTGGGAGAGCTGCCGCAGCCGCGCCACGTCGAGGTTGATGCCCGCCAGCTCGAGGTCCGCCAGCACGCGCAAGAGCGGCAGCTCCAGCTCGGCATAGAGCGGCCACAGCTCGGCGTCGGCTTTGAGATCCTCGCCCAACGCGTCGGCGAGCCGCCGCGCGCCTTCCACCAGCGCGGCGGCGGCCGCGCCCACCTCGTCGACCGGCACCTCCGGCAGCGGCGTCGCTTTCTTGCCCTTGCCGGTGCGCTCGCACAATTCCTTCAGCGCCGGCAGCTCGCAGCTGATGCGCTCGCGCGCGGTCTGGGCGAGCGAGTGGTCGCGGCCGGTCGGGTCGAGCAGGTAGCTGGCCAGACGCGAGTCGATGCCCAGGCCTTTCAACTCGACGCCGGCGCGACGCCAGGCGATGACCTCGCGCTTGAGATCGTGGCCGTCCTTGACGAGCGTGGGATCCTCCAGCAGCGGTTTGAGCAGCGCGATCGCCCTGGGCGCCGACATCTCCGCCGGCGCGAAGAGCGCGCCGCTGGCGCCGCCCTGCGGGCGATGGCCGAGAGGCACGTAGACTGATTCGTCGGGGAGCGAAATGGCGATGCCGAGCAGCTCGTCGCGCAGCGGCTCGTCTTCGCTGGTCAACGTCAAGATTGCAAAACGCCCCGCGGCGCGGGCCCTGTCGACGAGGTTTTGCACTTGCTCGAGCGTGGTCGCCAGCGAGCGTTTCCCGCCCGGCGCGGCCGGCGCGGGCTTGGGCAGGTCCTTGATGAGCCGCACGAACTCCAGCTCGGTGAACAGCTTTCGCGCGCGCGGCTCGTCGATGGGCTTGCGCTCCAGATCCTCGAGCTGGACCGGCAGCGGCAGGTCCTCGTAGAGGGCGATGAGCTTGCGCCCGGTGCGCACCCTGTCGATCGACGCAAGCAGGTTCTCGCGCAGCTTGGGCTTCTTCACCTCGGCGGCGTGCTGCAGCACGCCCTCCAGCGATCCGTAATCTTTCAATAACGAAGCGGCCGTCTTTTCCCCCACGCCCGGGACGCCGGGGACGTTGTCGATTTTATCGCCGGTGAGCGCGAGCAGGTCGGGTAAAGACGAGGGCGGCACGCCCCACTTCTCCTCCACCTCGGCGGGCCCGTACCACTTCTCGTACATCGAGTCGTAGCAGCGGATGCCGTCGACCACGAGCTGCATCAAGTCCTTGTCGCCCGAGACGATGACCACTTCCCAGCCCTGCGCGCGCGCTTTGCGGGCCAGCGTGGCGATGACGTCGTCGGCCTCGTAACCGGGGAAGCCGATGGCCGGCACGCGCAGCGCCTCGAGCACCTGGCGCACGAGCGGGAACTGGGGCGTGAGGTCCTCGGGCGGGGGCCCGCGCGTCGCCTTGTACTCGGCGAACATCTCGGCGCGCTTCGCCTTGGCCTCCTCGTCGAACGCGACGGCCAGATGTGTCGGGTTCCCCTCGCGGATGGCCCGCAGCAGCATGGTGGTGAAGCCGTAGACGGCGTTGGTGGGCACGCCTTGGCGCGTGGAGAGGTGGGGCAGGGCGTGGTAGGCGCGGAAGATGGCGTGCGAGCCGTCGACCAGCCAGAGCGATGGCATGGGGCGAGGGTTCTAACACCGGGCGCGGACAACGGGCAGAGATCGTCGTTCACTCCTGAACTGGCCGCCCCGTCCCCTGCTCCCTACCTTTGGGCCGCATGCCGGGCGAGCGCGTCCTCATCATGGCGTACTTCTTTCCGCCCGCCGGCGGCGTCAGCGTCCACCGCGCCCTCAGCCTGGCCAAGTACCTCCCCGCCGAGGGTTGCCGCGTGGACGTCCTCACCACGCGCAACGGCGTCTATCCGTTGACGGACAACGCGCTGCTCGACCAGGTCCCGCCGCACGTCCAGGTGCACCGCGCGTTCACCCCGGAGCCGCCCTACAAGTTCCGCAAACGCCTCTGGCAGCAGGTCGAAAAGCCGGTGCAGCCCGCCAGCGCGGGCACCAGCCTGCTCTCCAACTTCCAGAGGCTGACGCGCGAGATGGTGCTGAACGTGCTCTTCCCGGATCCACAAGTCCTCTGGAACCGCTGGGCGTACGCCAAGGGCGCGCGCCTGATCGAGGAGCACCAATTCGACACGCTGGTGGTGACCGCGCCTCCCTTCTCCTCGTTCATGGTGGGCAACCAGCTCAAGCGGCGCTTTCCCTCGCTGCGGCTGGTGAGCGATTTCCGCGACGACTGGATCGGGTTCTTCCTCAACGGCGTCGACTCGCTCGTCAGCGTGGGAAAGCGCGAGTCGGCGCTGCGCATCGAGCGCGAGACCGTCGAGACCTCCGACCTGATCGTCGCGTGCACCCACGCCACGCTGCAGGACATCCGCTCGCGATACCCCGCGCAGCCGGCCTCGAAGTTCGCGGTCGTCCACAATGGCTACGATCCCCAATCGCTGCGGCGTGCGCCGCCAATGGCGGCGCGCGGCCCGAGCATGGTCGTGACCTACGTGGGGACGGTCTACAAGCCGTGCTCGCCGCGCTACTACCTCGACGCGGTCGACTCGCTGCCCGAGGAGATCCGCTCGAAGATCGAAACCCGCTTCGTCGGCCGCGTCACCGACGGCGAGGCGCAGGTGCTCGAGGGACGCAAGAGCCCGGTGAAGAAAATCGGGTTCGTCCCTCACGCCGAGGCGCTCGATCAGATGGCCGAGTCGGATTTCCTTCTCCTCATCATCGACGACGAGAAGACGCAGTCGCAGAAGATCTTCGAGTACCTCGGCACGGGCAAGCCGGTCATCGCGCTGACGCCGCCCCAGGGCGAGTCGGGGCGGCTCATCCGGGCGACGCGCGCGGGTCACGTGGTCGATCCGCGCGACGTGGCCGGCATCGCCGCGCTGCTGCAGCGGCTGTATGCGGCACGCGGCGAGGGCCGGCACTCGACGGAGCCCGACTGGGATCTGATCCGCCAGTTCGAGCGCCCACAGCTGGCGGCGAGGTACCGCCGCCTCATCCAGGGGCAGCAGCAGTCTCCGTGAACGACGGCGCCCGCCGCGCGATGGCGCGGGCGCAGGCCTCCAGCACTTCGGTCGCGACTTCGCTCCAGGGCCGCCGGTAGCTGCGGGCGATCGCGGCGCGGTCCCACGTCCGGCCCGCTGCCTCGCGCAGCGCCTCGGCGAGGCCTTCGGGACCCTGGCGCGAGACGAGCACGCCGCACGCCGGCTGGACCAGCTCCGGGATTCCCCCCACGGGCGTGGCGACGACGGGACAGCCGCAGCCCAGCGCTTCGAGGATCACGTTCGGCCTGCCCTCGCTCTCGCTGGGCAGGCAGAGTAGGTCGGCGGCGTTCATCCAGCGCGCCACCTCCGCCGGCGGCAGCGACCCGAGAAAGCGCACCGAGCTGCCCAGGCCGAGCGACTGAATCTTTTCACGCAGGCCCGGCTCTTCGCTGCCGTTGCCCGCCAGCGCCAGGAACCACTTCCCGCGCTCGAGCAGCGCAAAGGCGTCGAGCAGCCGGGGCAGGCCCTTGAGCGGCACGAATCGCCCCGCGAAGAGGATCAGCTTCACGCCTTCCGGCACCCCGAGCGACTGGCGCGGCACCTCGCGCGGCGAGTAGACGCGGTGGTCGATGCCGAGTTGCAAGAGCCGCACGCGCTGTCCTCCGAGCTGACGCGCCGTCTGGCAAAGGTCTTCGCTCACCGCCAGCACCTCGTCGGCCTCCGACAGGACCGCCCGCGCGCGCCGGCGGATGAAGGGGTGTGGCGAAAGTTTCTTCAGATCCGAGCCGACGGAAATGACGGTGAGCGGAATGCCGAGCGCATGAGACGCGCGCAAGGCGGCGTCCCCCTCGGGATAGACCCAGAACGCGACCAGGGCGTCGGGGCGGGAAGCGCTCAATGCGCGCCGCAGCGGATGCGCGAGCAGCGCTCCGTTGATCGGCCGCGTGAGCGCGGGGACCGCGGGGAAGCGCAGCGTCTCCGCGGGCACTTCGGCGAACGACTCGAGCCAGGGCGTGTCGTGGATGAAGTCGCGGTGTTGCCCGATGTGCGGGTAGTAGTGCGGCAGCGAACAGTGCGCGGTCACCTCGGCGCGGCGCGCCAGCTCGCGCAGAAGCGACCAGATGGCCAGCCCGCGATACGGCTCGGCGCGGGTGGGGAAGGTCGGGGTCAGGACGGCGATCCTCACGGGCGGCAAAGTAGACATCGCGGACTTATCTTGCCTCCGCCATGACGCTCAGGGTCGCCATCGTCGGGTGCGGGAAGATCGCCGACGGCCACGTCCAGGAGGTTCAAAAGCTGACGGACGAGGCCCGGCTGGTCGCGGTCTGCGATCGCGAGATGCTGCTCGCCGAGCAGCTCGCGGTCCGCTACGGCATTCCCCGCCACTACGACGATTTCAGCAAGCTCCTGGAGGTGGAAAAGCCGGACGTGGTGCACATCACCACGCCGCCCGAATCACACCTCCGGCTGGGAAAGCTGGCGCTCGAGGCGGGCTGCCACATCTACGTGGAGAAGCCTTTCGCCCTCAGCCGCGCCGATGCAGCCGATTTGATCGCCGCGGCGGAGCGGGCCGATCGCCGCGTCACCGTCGGTTACTTCAGCTACTTCGACCCGCCCGCGCTGGCCATGCGCGAGCTGATCGCCGCCGGCGCCATCGGCACGCCGGTCCACGTCGAGAGCTTCTACGGCTACGACCTGGGCGGCGCGTTCGGCAAGGCGCTCCTCGGCGACCCGACCCACTGGGTGCACCGGCTGCCGGGAAAGCTCCTGCAGAACCTCATCGACCACATGCTCAACAAGGTGGTCGAGTTCGTGCCCGACGACATGCCGCTCGTCGACGCGCGCGGCTCGGCGCTGCGGTCGCTCCGCTTCGGCGACGAGCGCGACTCGCTCTACGACGAGCTGCGCGTGCTCATCCAGGGCGAGCGCACCTCGGCCTACGCGACGTTCTCCTCGCACATCCGGCCGGCCGCGCAATTCGTGCGCGTGTGCGGCACGCGCAACACGCTGCGCGTCGATTACCACTCCCGCACGGTGACGCTCGAGGCCGACGCGCTCTTGCCCAGCGCGGTGGGGCGGCTCCTGCTCGCCTTCCAGCACTCCCTCGCCTACTTGCGCGAAGGCGGCCGCAACGTGTTGCGGTTCGCGGCCTCGGACTTTCAATTCTTCGCCGGGATGGGGCGGCTCATCTCGCTCTTCTACGCCAGCGTGCGCGGCGAAGGGCCGGTGCCGTTGAGCTACCGCGACATCCTGCGCGTCTCGGGCCTGATGGATCGAATCTTCGAGCAGTTGGAGCAGAGGCGGGCGGCGTGAAGATCCTCCTCACCGGAGCGAACGGATTCCTCGGCAGGGCGGTGGTCGAGTCGCTGGTCGCGGCGGGGGAGAGGGACCTGCGGCTCTTTCTGCGGCCGGCATCGCCCAGGCCGCAGCGCGAAGGAATCGAAGTCGTCGAAGGGACGCTGTTGCGCATCGCCGACATCGAGCGCGCCCTCGACGGCGTCCAGTTCGTCTACCACCTCGCCGCCGCCAAGAACGGCGCGGTCTCCGACATCTTCCTGCACACGGTGGTAGGCACCAAGAACCTGCTCGAGGCGTGCATCCGGCGGCCCGAGCCGCCCGCGCTGCTCCTGGTCAGCTCGATGTCCGTCTACGCGTCCGCCAGCCTGCCGCGCGGGGCGAAGATCGACGAGCAGAGCCCCACTGAGACGAACCCCGAGCTGCGCGACGCATATGCGTTTTCCAAGGCGCGCCAGGAGACGCTCTTCCATGAGTACTGCGAGCGCCACCGCCTGCGCGGCGTCGTGGCGCGGCCCGGCGTCATCTATGGCCCCGGCGGCGTGCCGCTGCCATCGCGCGTGGGGCTGACGCTGCCGGGGATCGTGCTGCACCTCGGCGGCGACAACCAGCTTCCGCTCACGTACGTGGAGAACTGCGCCGACGCGCTGGCGCGCATCGGCCAGTCGCCGCACGCGCTCGGCCAGATCTACAACATCGTCGACGACGACCTGCCCAGCTGCCGCCAATACCTGGGGCGCTACCACCGCGAGGCGCGGTCGGTGCGCTCGCTGGCGCTGCCGTGGCCGGCGACGCTGGTGCTCTCGCACCTCAACGAGATTTACTCGAAGCGCTCCAAGGGCCAGCTGCCGGCAATCCTGACGCCGTACAAGAGCCGCGCGCTGTGGTCGGGGAACCGCTTCGACAACCGCAAGCTCAAGTCGCTCGGCTGGACGCCGCGCATCTCCACCGAAGAAGGACTTCGCCGGACGTTCGCGTCGATCAAGAGCGAGGCGCTTTCCCGAGGTCTGAGGTCCGAGGTCTGAGGCCAGCGCAAGCGGAGCGCGCGCTAGCGGCAGCGCGAGAGGCCCCTCTGGGCCGCCTGGTGGGCCGGGCTGGGCGGGTCGGCACGCGTGATGTGCGCGGCGACGGCGAGCTGGTCGCAGCTCGGCGAGCCGGCCGACAAGATGCGCTCGGCGACTTTCTCCAGCCGCGGAAGCTGGTCGAGCAGTTGCGGGTCGCGCGGGCTGAGGGCGAGGCCCTTGGTCCACTCGTCGTACGCGCCGGCGTACTGGCCGCGCGAAAAACGCTCCTCGCCGGCCTCGGCGTGCGCGCGCGAGAGCGTCGCGCGCATCTGGCGTCCGAGGAAGCTCTCCACCCCCGCCGGCATGAGCGCCGCGTCGGCCCGGAGCGCTTCGCCCCAGACCCGGTCGGCGCGGTCGAGCTCCTTGGAGAGCAGCGCGGCCTGCCCCTCGCGGAAGCGGCGGTCGACCAGCTTGATGCGCTTCAGCGCCTCGCTGGCGCCGCGCGCGCGCACCGCCGACAGCCCGCGCAAGGCGCCGGCGGTGTCGCCGCGAGCGTAACTCTCCATCACCGCGCGCAGCGCCGCGTCGGGGTAGAGCGCGGCCAAGGCCTTCTCGCTGACGGCAGCGCTCTCGGCTCCGTCGTGCCGCGCAGGGCGGAACGCGATGAGCGCGCCAACCAGCGCGAGCATCGCCACCAGCGCTCCGAGCAGCAATTTCTGGCGGGACAGGCCGGCCTGCGGCCGGCAGAAAACCAGCTCCACCTCCCCGAAGCGCAGCCGCGCGCCGGCCGGGATGAGCACTGGCTCCTTGCCGATCTCCTTTCCGTCGAGGAACGTGCCGTTGCCCGAGTCGAGATCGCGCACGCGATAAAGCCCGCGCTCGTCCCGCGCCAGCTGCGCGTGTCTGCGCGAGACGGATTCGTCGTCGAGCACCACGTCGCAATCCGCGGCGCGGCCGACGATCGCCTTGGCGGGCAGCTTGATCTGCTTGCCCGTCCCGCCGGTGGCGCGCAATACCGCCCCGGCGCCCACGCCCGGCTCCGAGTCCGCCACCGTGACAGGGACGTCGCCGGTCTCCACCACAGGTCACGCTTCCGCGCGGAAGATTTCCATGTTCACCGGGATGCCGCGCCGCTGCAGGTCATCGTAGAACCTGGGCACGAAGCCGGTGGCGACGAACTTGCCCACCACCTTGCCCTCGCCGTCGAAGCCTTCCTGCTTGAAGGTAAAGATGTCCTGCATGGCGATCATGTCCATCTCCATGCCGGAGATCTCCGAGATGGCCGTCACCTTGCGCGCGCCGTCGGCGAAGCGCGCCTGCTGGATGACGAGGTTTACGGCGCTGGCGATCTGCTCGCGGATGGCGCGCACGGGCAGCTCCATGCCGCTCATCAGCACCATGGTCTCGAGGCGGCTGAGGGCGTCGCGCGCCGAGTTGGCGTGCAGCGTGGTGAGCGAGCCGTCGTGGCCGGTGTTCATGGCCTGGAGCACGTCGAGCGCCTCGCCGCCGCGGCATTCGCCTACGACGATGCGGTCGGGCCGCATGCGCAGCGAGTTCCGCACCAGGTCGCGGACGGTGATTTGACCCTTCCCTTCGCTATTCGAAGGCCGCGCTTCGAGCGAGACCACGTGGTCCTGTGGCAACCGCAGCTCCGCGGCGTCCTCGATGGTGACGATGCGCTCGCGCTCGGGGATGTAGCCGGAAAGGACGTTGAGCAGGGTGGTCTTGCCCGACCCCGTGCCGCCCGAGATGACGATGTTCCGCCGTACCTTGACGCAGGTGTCGAGGAACTCCGCCATCTGCGGCGTGAGCGTCCCGAAGTCGATCAGGTTGTCACTGGTGAGCAGGTCGCGCTTGAACTTGCGGATGGTGATGCAGGGCCCCTTCAGCGCCAGCGGGGGGATGATGGCATTGACGCGGCTGCCGTCGGCGAGCCGCGCGTCGAGCAGCGGGCTCGACTCGTCGATGTGCCGGCCGAGCGGCGCGACGATGCGCTCGATCACGCCCAGCACCGCCTGCGGCGAGCTGAACGCCTTGTCCACGCGCACCAGCTTGCCCTCGCGCTCGACGTAGACCTGGGTGGGGCTGTTGACCATGATCTCGCTGACGCTCTCGTCGGCCAGGTAGATCTCCAAGGGCCCGAGCCCCAGCGATTCGTTGAGCACGTCCCGGACCAGCTCCTCGCGGTCGACGTGCGGGTCGATCTCGCCGCTGCTGTCCATCTTGGTGACGATCTGCCGGACCGTCCCCTCGACTTTCTTCCGCAGCTCCTCGGAGCCCAACGCGTCGATGTCGAGCCGGCGCAGGTCCATCGCCTCGACGAGGCGGTCGGTCACCAGATTCAGCGTGCCGGCGTACTCCTCCGAGGCGCTGGCGGGCCGCTTCTTCACGGGGGCCTTGGCCGGCGCCGGCCCGGTGGCCGCGGCCGATGGGCTCCTCGCGTCCACCCCCGAGTACTCCGGCGCGTCGTCCACCAGCTCTTCCAGGTCGGGCGGCTCGACGTTGAGGATGAAGTCGCCGATGTAGACCTTGTCGATGCGCGTGATCACCTGCGGCCCGGCCACCTTCGTGCCGTTGACGTAGGTGCCGTTGGTCGACTTGAGGTCGAGGACGATGATCTTCCCGTTCTTGACGACGATCTTGGTGTGCTTCTTGGAGATGTTGCCCTTGGGCAGGCAGATGTCGTTCTCGTCGACCCGCCCGATGGTGATCTCTTCCGATACGAAGTCGAGCCGCTGCGTGGCTCCACCCTTCTCGGTGAGGATGACGCTGAAAGGCATCGCCGCAGACCCCCCTGGGGGCGGCTAGTCTAGTCGAAGATGCGGCAAGACACCGAATCGGCTTCCACTCAGCGGAAGCTGCAGCTCAGCTTCTCCGCGCAGATGTAGTACTCGTCGCCTTCCTGGATCTGCCGCCGGCTGATGCGCCGCTTGTCGAACCAGGTCCCGTTGGACGACCCCAGGTCCTCGATGAAGTAGTCGCTGCCCTCGCGGGTGATTGCGGCGTGCTCGCGGCTCACCTTGCCGGAGTTGATGACCAGGTCGCAGTGCTTTCCCCGGCCGATGAGGAAGCGATCCTTCACCACCCGGTCCAGCTCGCGGCCGTCGGCGAGCAGCGCCAGCGTGCGGGCGCCGGGCGTGTCGGCGATGTTGGGCAGGTCCAGGCTGGTGGCCTGGCCCTCGTCGCCGAGAAGCGAGTCGTCCACCTCCACCAGGGCGGTCTTGGCCACCCGGTCCGGGTTGGCCGGCGGCTGGTGCGCAGCCGGCACGAGGAACCCGTTGAGCCGCGCGAACGTGTAGAGCGCCTGGTTGATGAGCGCGTCGCGGTCGGCGCCCATCTCGACTGCCATGCCGGCGAAGGTCTCCCAGAGGTGATCGGCGACCAGGAGCGTTCGTGGGGACTTGGCGCGGTCGTCGCTCATTGCCGGAGCAATTTTATCCGACTGCTGCGGCGCTTTCCAGACGCCTACCGATAGGCGAGGAGCCCCCCGGTGACGCCAAGGGCCTCCGGCGCGGCCTGGAGGAGCGCGTTCGATCCCGCGAGCGAGATGAAGAGGCGGTTCACGGTGCGGGGCGAGGTGTAAGAGATCACCTGCGTGGCGAAGCCCTGCGAAGAGGTGGGGTCGCCGATCTGCTGGGGGAACTGGCCGGAGTTGAGCGCGAAGCTCCAGAGCGACGGCACGGTGGGGTCGGTGCCGCCCAGCGTGAACGCGACGCTCACGTCCACCGTCGAGGCCACCGGCACCTTGGCGATGTCGTAATCGAGCGGGTAGTTGAAGCGCCGGCCGGTGACCACGAACATCTCGCCGTTCTTCGCCCGGCCCCGCACTTCGCTGCCCTCGTAGACGAGCCAGGGACGATCGCCGCCGGTGAGCATCTCGGCGGCGACGCCGAACTTCGCGCAGGTGAAGGGGAAGCCGGAAGCCGAGCCCGTCGTGGGCGTGGTTCCCAGCGTGAGCGTGTTTCCGTCGGGGGAGATAGCGATGATGGGCAGGAAAAACCGCAGTCCCAGTTCGGTGGCCAGCGCGTTGCACTCGGCGGGCGAGCCGGGGAGCACGCTGTACGCTGCGAACGACACGACGTCGTTCACACCCAAGTGGAGCAAGGGATCGCTCTCCCAGTTCACCAGATCTGCCGGCTGCGCGCGATAGAGCAGGGTCCCGTTCGGGCCCGGCGTGACCGTTCCGCCGTGGCGCTCCAGGCCGGGCAGGGGGGTCTGCCAGAGAATGCGCCAGCGCAACGCTTGCGTCACGCCCGCGTTGAACCACCCGTCGAGTGCGTGGCCCGGCACGTCGGGCGCGGCCGGGGCGAAGGTCAATGTGCTCGAGGCGGTGCCGGCCGCGGGCGTGGGGATGAGGGCCGGCGCCTGGCTGACGCCGGGCAGCAGCGCCGTAGTGTTGGTGTAGTAGTTGGAGTCGACGAACCGGCGCGCCAGCGGGTCGATCATCGTCGTGTTGCCGTCGCTGCTCGTCACCGCAAGCAAAAGGTTGAAGTTGTGCACGCCGCCCGTCGAGGGGCCGACCCAGAGCGGCGTGCAGGGCGCTTTCTGGCACGCATTCGGGTTCGGTTTCACCGAGCGGAGGAAGGTCGCCTCGCGCGCGAGGCCGTTCACGTAGAGCGGCTCCATGGGCGGCTTGCCCGTCACGCGGTAGTCGAACGACGGCACGGGGAAGATCTGGCTGTCGTTCGTGCGCACGAAGAGGAGGCCGCCGTCCTCGCGGACCAGCGCGGCGATTTCGCCCGCGCCATGGTCGGGTTGGCCGTCCTCGTACCAGGCCGGACTGAGCGTGACCGAACGCACCGGGCTGCCGCCAGCGGGCAGCCGGGTGCCGGTGCAGGCCTGCAGCGGCCCGCCCGAGGCGGGGATGTCGAGCCGCTTGACGCGCAGCGCTCCGTCGCCCGCTCCGTCGGCTATCACCACGGCGGTGTCGTCGCCCGGCGCGACCGCCAGCCGGCGCGGCACGACGGGGTCGAGCAAGCAGCGCTGCACCACATCCAGGTGGGGAACGCTCGTGCCGGCGTCCGCTGCGTCGAGCCTTATCTGGAGCACCATCAATTGCGCCGGCACACCGGGCTCAGGGGTGGTGGCGGCGAAGGCGCGGACCATGGGCGCCGACAGGTCCATCCCGTTTACGTCGACGGGATTGGCCGCCACCACGTCGGCCGCCACGCCCGCATCGAGCGGCAGGGTCAACGCCTGTTGGGGCGCCTCGAGGTGCTTCATCGCCTGCACCAGGTTGCGCGCGTCGACGATGCGCAGCGCAGCGTCCGCGCCGGCCACCAGCACCAAACCCCCGCCGGCCCCGCCGCCATCGGGCAGATCGAGCCGCGCCCCCGCCAGTCGCAGCGGCCGGTCTCCCGTCTCGATGCTGGCCGGAAAGAGCCGCATCGGCCCGGGGAGGAATTGCAGGTCCTCCGTCGGAGGGCAGGTGTTGGCGGGGTCGGTGCCACCGTCGGGCAGGTTGGGCAGCGTGCACATCTGGAGGGCGCGGAGCTGCTCGGTGCCCGTGCTGGCGATGAAGAGCAGGTCGCGGTCGCCGGCCGCCGTCACGGCAAGTCCGGTAGGCCCCACCAGGCTGCCCGACTGAGCCGTGGAGGGGGTGCTGCTGCAGGCTGAAAACGCCGCCGCCGCCGCGGCGAGGAAGAAGAGGCGCTTCATGGGCATTTCCCGGCCCGCCCGCGCAGCGCGGCGTTCCACGGCTGGTCGAGCGGCACCTCGATGAGGGACAACCGGCAGTCGCCGAACACGCTCGCCACCAGGCGCGCGCTTCCGGACGGCGAGGGCAGAAGCTTGAGCGTGAAGGGCGTGTCGCCCAGGCGGTCGACCTGCGCCACCACCTGGCGGTTGCCGGTGTCGTAGATGACCAGCGCCCCCAGCCGCTCGGCAGCGATGGCGAGCAGGTCCGCGCCGCCCGGCCGCCGGATGAGCGCGATGTCCGCCGGCGAGGTCGGCAGCGAGACCGCCCGGCGCACCTTGGGGATCTGCGACGGCGTCGCCGGCAGCGCCACCTCGATGAGCGCGTCGGGCGAGCGCGCCGAGGCCCAGAGCGTGTCGGGCGGCTGTCCCGAGGGGCCGGCGAGCAGCAGCGCGACGCTTTCGAGGCTCCTCACGTCCTGCGAGAGATCGTACACCTGCACCTGCGCCGCGCTGCCCGCGTCGACGTCGAGGACGCGCAGCGTGTTCGATCCGAGCGTGCCGCACTTTCCCGTGGCGGCTTCGCCGCCCGCGCCCGTGGAATAGCGCAGGAAGCAGCCGGCCATGAGGAGCTGCCTGCGCACCGGGTCGAACACCATCGGACCGACTCCGCCCGCGCCGCGGTCGCCCCCGCCGTAGATGCGGCTGGCCGCGAGCATGGTGAAGCGCACCGTGGTCGGATCGCCGACGTCCAGCGCCGCCACCGGCGCGCTGGTGTAGATGGTGCCGCTCTGGATGTCGTCGATGTGCGGGACGAGCGGCGCGACGAAGAGCACGCTCACGTCCGTGTCAGTCCCGGGCGGCCGGGCCACGCCCGGGACGATGGAGTACGGCCCTTCCAGATTCGCTGCCAGGCGCAGGTCGAGCACGCCGGCGCGGCAGTCATGGTCGGTGGCGGCGCCGTTGCGGCAGTAGACGTGGCCGTCGGGCAGGAGCGAGATGCCGTTGAGGCGGTTGGTGTCGCGCGAGCCGGTGTAGGCCGTGGTTCCTGCCGGGTCGATCACCAGCGGGCCGGCGTAATTGCCGATGAGGGCTGCGTCGATGAACGCCGAGATGGGAATCTGCTCGTCGCAGGTCGCGCTGGAGGCGATCTTGTCGCAGCGCACCGCCTTGTTCCGATCGAAGAAGGCCTGCAAGTAGCTGCCGGAGATGCTGACGATCGTGCCGGCGTCGTAGGCGTGGTCGAAGTTGCCGTTGGCGACGAGCAGGTTGCCGGCAGCCGTGACGGCCATCCCGGTGGGGAAGAAGAGCCGCGCCGGCCCCGGCGCGGACGAGTCCGGTCCGAATGGCGGCGGCAAGATCGCCGTTGGAGCGGCGTTGCAAGCCGCAAGGAACAGCGCGAACAGGATGGCCGGGCACTTCATGCGAGCGGCCTTCCTAGGCGGAGCCGCTCCCGGGGTCAAGCCGATTTCTCCACTTGCAGCCGGGAGAAATCGGCCAGGGGCGAGAAAAGCTCGTGCAGCGAGCGGAGCAGGGCGAGCCGGTTGTCGCGCAGCGAGGGGTCGGGGTCCATCACCATCACGCCGTCGAAGAACCTGTCGACCACCGGCCGCAGCTCGGCCAGCACCGCGTACGCGCCGAGGTAGTCCTCCTTATCGGAGATGGCGGCTTGGACGCGCTCTCGGCCCTTTTGCAAGGCCTCGGCCAGGGCGCGCTCGGCCGGCTCGCGCAGTTTGTCCGGCGAGAAGCCCATGGCGGCGAAGCCCTTCTCGCGCGCCTGGGCGAGGATGTTGCCGATGCGCTTGAACGCCGCGGCGGTGGCTTCGAACTGGGCGCGGCTCTTCTCGCGCACCGTCTGCAGCGCGACCAGCCGCTTTTCCAGGTCGACCAGGTCGTGCGCGCCGCTGTGCAGCGCGGCCTGGATGGAGTCGGGCTGCGCGCGATCGCGGAAGAGCACCTCGAGCCGCCCGAGCAGGAACTGCCACACTTTTCCGCCCACGGATTTGCCGTGGAGCTCATCGGCGTGCCGCAGCGCTTCCTGCATGTCGAACCGGTACCCGCGCGCCAGCGTGACGCGGAGAAGGCCCAGCGCGGCGCGGCGCAGGCCGTACGGGTCGGCGGTGCCGGTGGGCTCCTTGCCGAGGCCGAAGATCCCGACGAGCTGATCGAGCCGGTCGGCCATGCCCAGGAGCGCGCCCGCGTCGGTCTGGGGAAGGCGGTCCTCGGCGCCGCGGGGGAGGTAGTGCTCGAGGATGGCGTCGGCCACCTCGGGCGCGACGCCGTCGTGCAGCGCATAGACACGGCCCATCACGCCCTGCAGCTCGGGAAATTCGCCCACCATGCCGGTGGTCAGGTCGGCCTTGCACAGCTCGGCTGCCTCGCTGATCTGCGCCGCTTGGCCTTTGCCCGTCGCGCCGTGCAGCCAGAGCGCCAGGTCGCGGATGCGCTGCACGCGCTCCAGCTCGGTCCCCAGGCCCTGCATGAAGGTGCGGCGCGCCAGCTTCTCGACGCGAGAGTGCAGCGGCGTCTTGCGGTCCTGGTCGAAGAAGAACCTTGCGTCGGAGAGCCGGGCGCGCAGCACGCGCTCGTACCCTTTGCGGCTCACGGCCGGGTCGCGAACCTTGGTGTTCGAGACGGCCACGAAGGCGGGCTGCAGCCGGCCTTGGGCGTCCTGCACGGCGAAGTACTTCTGGTGGCCGCGCATCTCGGAGACGAGCACCTCGGGCGGCAGCTCGAGGAACTCCTTCTCGAAGTGCCCGAGCACAGCGTAGGGCTCCTCGACCAGCCCCGTGACCGTCTCGAGCAGCTCGTCGTCGGGCCGCGCCACGCCGCCCCCCTCGCGCGCGGCGCGCGCCACCTCCTCGGCGATGCGCGACTTGCGCTCGGCCCAGTCGGCCAGCACGTGCGCCTTGCGCAGCCCGTCGAGGTATTTCGCCGCCTTCGGCACGGCAAATGCGGCCGGCGCGAGAAAGCGATGACCCCGCGTCTCGCCGCCGCTCTTCACGTCGGCGAACTTCACCGCGAGCGGCTTTCCGTCGAGCAGGGCCGCGATCCAGTGCACGGGCCTGGCGAACGCGTCGCCGTCGAGAGCGTCCCAGCGCATCGACTTCTTGAAGGGAATGCCGCGGATCATTTTCTCGAGGATGCCCGGCAAGGCATCCGCCGTCGCCATGCCCTTGGTCTGGACCGTCGCGACGAAGCGCCCGTCCGTTTCCCGGAGCGACTCGACGGAGACTCGCATTTTTCGGGCGAACCCTTCTTTGGCCTTGGCGCCGGCCGTCACCGGCGGCCCCGAGACGACGTCGGTGGCATCCGTCGATCCTTCGGGCAATCCCGTCGCGACGAATGCGAGCCGCCGCGGCGTCGCGAACGGACTCCACTGCTTCGGTCCGCCGAGCCCGGCCTTCGCCATCTCGCCAGTGAAGAACTCACGCATCCACTCCAGCGCGGGCTTCTGGAACGACGCGGGCAGCTCTTCGCAGCCGATCTCGAAGACGACGTCCATCACTTCACCAGGTCCTTGAGGCGCTCCATCTCCTGCTCGGCCTTGGGGCGGTCGCGCAGCGCGGGGAAGCCGAGCCGCGCCCGCGTGGCGAGGTAGAGCCTGGCGCAATCCTGGGCCAGCTTGCGCACGCGCAGGATGTAGCCCTGCCGCTCGGTGACGCTGATGGCCCCGCGCGCGTCGAGCAGGTTGAAGACGTGCGAGCACTTCAGGCAGTAGTCGTAGGCGGGCAGCGGCAACTTGCGCTCGATCAATTGCCGGCACTCCGCTTCGTACTCGTTGAAGAGCCGGAAGAGCCGGTCGGGATCGCTGGCGCGGAAGCTGTACTCGCTCTGCTCGCGCTCGTTCTGGTGGAAGACGTCGCGATAGGTGAGCTTCGTCCCGTCGGCGTACGTGGTCCAGACCAGATCGTAGATGTTGTCGACGTCCTGCAAGTACATGGCGATGCGCTCGAGCCCGTAGGTCAGCTCGGCCGAGACCGGCCGGCACTCGAACCCGCCGGCCTGCTGAAAATAGGTGAACTGCGTCACCTCCATCCCGTCGCACCACACTTCCCAGCCCAGGCCCCACGCGCCCAGCGTGGGGGATTCCCAGTCGTCTTCGACGAAGCGCAGGTCGTGATCTTCATGCGTGATGCCGATGGCGCGCAGCGAGCCGAGGTAGATCTCCTGCACCTCCTTCGGGCTGGGCTTCAGGATCACTTGATACTGGTGGTGCTGGTGGAGGCGATTCGGGTTCTCGCCGAAGCGGCCGTCGGCGGGGCGGCGGCTCGGTTCGACGTAGGCGACGTTCCACGGCTCGGGCCCGAGCACGTGCAGGAACGTCGCCGGGTTCATGGTGCCCGCGCCCACCTCCAGATCGTAGCCCTGCAAGAGCGCGCACCCCCGCTCCGCCCAGTAGTTCTGGAGCGTGAGCAGCAAGGTCTGGAAATCCTTCGGCGCGATCTGCGGCGGCATGGGGCGCCGGAAGGTAGACGCAGGGCTATTTCTTGTCCACCCGCTTGTTCACCGGCGGCGCGAGGAAGCTCACGTTGTCGCCGGCCGCGGGGGGAGGAGGTTCGCTTGCCTGCTGCTCTCCGCGGATGTGGTCGATGATCGACTTGTGCGTCTCGATCATCGAGGAGAGCTGCTGGATGAAGCTGGCGCGCGCGCGCTTGAGCTCGTCGATCTCGGCGATGAGCTGCTGCCGCCTTCCCTGCGCGTTGGCGATGATCTTCTCGGCCTGCAGCTCCGCCCCGGAGAGGACGATGTCCGCCTCCTTGCGCGTGTTGGCCTTCATCTCCTCGGCGAGGCGCTGCGCCGTGGTGAGCGTCTGCTGCAGCAGTTGCTCGCGGTCCTTGAACTCGTTGATGCGCGCCTCGCGCCGCCGGAGTTCCTCGTCCTGGCGGTCGAGCTTGCGCTTCAGGTCCTCGAACTCCGCGGCCACGAAGTCGAGGTACTGCCGCACCTCTTTCTCGTCGATGCCGCCGAGGCGCCCCCTGCGGAACGACTTCTGCCGGAGGTCGAGCGGAGTGAGCTTCATGGTTCGGAGGATACAACGGCCGTCAAGGATACATTCCTGGCAGCCTCGGGCTCGGCTGCCTGGCTGCCCGGGGCGGCGCCCAGCACGCCGCCGCGCCGCTCGGCCTTGACGCAGTACATGGCCTCGTCGGCGCGCTTGATGAGCTCTTCGGGGGCGCGCGCGTCGTCGGGGAACGAGGCCACGCCCACGCTGGCGGTGAGGTGCAGCGGCCCGTAGCTCTCCGCCCCGAGGAACGGCTCGCGCGCGATCTCGCCGCCGATGCGCCGCGCCGCCAGAAGCGCCTGGTCCTTGCTCGTCTCGGGCATGAGCACGACGAACTCGTCGCCGCCGTAGCGCACCGGCACGTCGGTCGAGCGCAGCGTGCGCAAGAGCAGCTTGCCCACCTCGTGGAGCACGCGCGACCCGGCCTGGTGGCCGTGGGAGTCGTTGACCAGCTTGAAGTGATCGAGGTCGAAGAAGATGAGGCTCACCGGGTGACCGAAGCGCGTGGCGCGCACCACTTCCTGCTCGAGCTGGCGCTTCAAGTGTCGGGAATTGAATAGGCGAGTGTGATCGTCGAGGATGGTCAGCTCCTCGACCTTGTGGAAGTTCTGCGCGTTCTCGATGGCGATGGCCGAGAACTCCGCCACCGTCATGAGGATGCGCAGGTCCTCTTCCTTGAAGACGGCGTCGCCCTTCCCGTTGACCAGCTCGATGACGCCGAGCGTACGCCCCTTGAAGGCCAGCGGCACGGCGAGGATCGACGCGCTGTGGAAGCGCGACGCCGCGTCGAAGCGGTCGGCGAAGCGCGCGTCCTTGTGAACGTCCGGGACGAGCAGCGGCTGGTTGTGCTCGGCGACCCAGCCGGCGATGCCTTCGCCCGGCTTGACGCGCAGGTCTCGCAGCTTTTCCGAGCCGGCGCCGACCGAGGCGTGGAAATAGAGCTCGCCCGTCGGCTCGTCCTTCAGCAGCAACGACCAGTTGCTCGGTTTGAGCAGCTCGGACACCTTCGCGAGGATGACGTGCATCACCTCGCCGATGTCCAGCGACGAGGTCAGCGCCTTGCCGATCTCGTTGAGGACAGCAAGTTCGTCAACGGTCCGCTGCAACTCCCGGAGCAGATCCTTGCCCCGCATAGAGTGAAGTCTAATCAAGATTGCGCGACGCGCCAAATTCGCTTACAGCGGCGCAGATGCGACTACTGCTAGGTTCGGCGTCGCCCCGGCGGCGCGAACTGCTCGCCGGGCTCGGCATCCCCTTCGAGACGGCGGCGCCGCACATCGACGAGAGCGCCCGGCCTGGCGAGCCGCCGGGGGCGTACGTCGAGCGGATGGCGCGCGAAAAAGCTGCGGCCTGCGCGCGGCCGGGACTCGTCACGCTGGCCGCCGATACCATCGTCCTCTTGGGCGGGGAGATGCTGGGAAAGCCGCGCGATCGCGCCGACGCCGAGCGCATCCTCCGGCTGCTTTCGGGAGCCGAACATCGCGTCATTACGGCTGTTTATGTGCAGGGGCGGGTGCGGTCGGTGGAGACGCTGGTGCGGTTCAAGAAGCTTTCCCCGGCGCAGCTCCGGTGGCTCGTCGATTCCGGCGACGGCGACGACAAGGCGGGCGCGTACGCCGTGCAGGGCCGGGCGGGCGCGTTCGTGGAGCGCCTCGAGGGAAGCTTCTCGAACGTGGTCGGCCTGCCGCTGGCGGAGACGCTGGAGATGCTGGCCGACGCCGGAGTGGAGCTGCCGTGGACCTGAAGCCGCGGCTTGCCGAAGTGCTCGACCGGATCGACCGAGCCTGCGAGCGCTCCGGCCGGCGCGCCGGATCCGTCAGGCTGGTGGCGGTGAGCAAGACGCAGCCCGTCGAGGCCGTGCGCGAGGCCTTCGCGGCGGGCCAGCGCGTCTTCGGCGAGAACTACGCGCAGGAGCTGCGCGACAAGGCGGATGCGCTCCCGCAGGCCGAGTGGCATTTCATCGGTGCGCTGCAGAGCAACAAGGCGCGTCTGGTGGTGGGGCGCGCCGCGCTGGTCCACACTTGCGACCGCTTCTCGCTGGCACAGGAGCTGTCCAAGCGCGCGACCGCGGCGGGCCTCACGCAGCGCGTGCTGCTCGAGGTCAACGTCGGACGCGAACCGCAGAAGGGCGGCGCGCTGCCCGAGCACGTCCCGGCGCTGCTGGAAAAAGTGCGCGCGCTGCCGGCGCTGCGGTGCGAGGGCCTCATGTGCATGCCTCCCGCCGGCCAGGACCCGTGCCCGCACTTTCGCGCCCTGCGCTCGCTGGCCGGCCAACTGGGCCTTTCCGAGCTGTCGATGGGCATGAGCGCCGACTACGAAGTGGCCATCGAAGAGGGCGCCACCATCGTCCGCGTCGGCACGGCCATCTTCGGCGAGCGCCCGCGTTGATCGGCGCCCCCGCCCGGCATGATAGACAGCGCGTCCGATGATCCTCGCGCTTCTCCTCGCCGCCGCGGCGACTCCTCGAGTCATCGCCGTGCTGGTTCTGCCGGGTTCGGCCGCTCCAGCCTGGGCAACAATGCGGGGAACGGCGTCGCGGCCCTCGCCGCGGTCGACCTGGGCCTGTCGGGCTTCGCGGTCCGACTGCAGGGCACGTGGCACCGCGCCAGCGCGACGGTCAGCGCCATCGATCAGACGACGACCGTCGTCGCCGCCGAGGTCGGTCTTTCGCTGACCTTTTGAGGCGCGCGCTTGCCTCGGGTGGGGCGCGTGGCTATGAAGGGCGCGCCATGGGCCTCCGCTTTTCCCTCGACGGAGATTCGATCGAGGCGCGCGAAGGCGACACCATCGCGGCCGCGCTCTTGCGCGCGCGCATCACCACCTTCACCCGCTCGATCAAGTACCACCGCCCGCGCGGTCCCTTCTGCCTGCAGGGAAGCTGCGGGCAGTGCCTGATGCGCGTGGAGGGCGTGCCGAGCCTCCTCGCCTGCCGCGAGCGCGTCGAGGAAGGGATGAACTGCGCCCGCCAGAACGCGCCGCTCGGCCTCGTCGAGGCCGACCTCTTCCGCGCGGCCGACTTTCTCTTTCCCCAGGGCCTCGACCACCACCACCTCCTCACCGGCTCGCGCGTGCTGGGGCGCGTCGCCCTGGAAGTCGCGCGGCGCCTCGCCGGACTGGGCCAGCTGCCCGATACGGCACGGCGGGTCGTGCGGGGAACGTTGCGGCGGGCGCCGCTGGTGGTCATCGGGGCGGGTCCGGCGGGACTGGCGGCGGCGCGCGCGGCCGGTCCCGGCGTTCTCCTGCTCGAGCGCGAGCCGCGGCCGGGGGGCGCGGCGCTGCTGGGGATCGATCCCGCCGCGCCCGATCAGGACTGGGTCGCGCAGCAGGCGCGCGAGCTGCAAGGCGAGTTGCTGCTCGGGGCCGAGTGCGTTGGTTTGTACCCCAACGATACCTCCGCGCCCGGCAACGCGCTGCTCGCGGTGCGGCTGCGCGAGGGGCTGCAGGCGATCATCGCGGACCGCGTCATCGTCGCGACGGGCGGCGCGTCGCAGCCGCTGCCCTTTCCCGGCGTCGATCGGCCCGGCGTCTACGCGGCCCGCGGGCTGCTCGCGCTGCAGGCGCACGGCGGGGTGCGCGTGGGCGAAAAGCTGGCGCTGGTCGGCGAGGGCAGGGAGCTGATCGACTGCGCGCGCGCCCTCCGGCGCGCCGGCTACGATTTCGCGCGCGTCATCGCGCTCAGCGCGGATCGGCCCGAGGCGCCGGACCTGGCCATCCTCGAGGCCACGCCGCGGCGCGCGCTGGGAAATCCGGTGCGCGCGCTGGACGCCGGGGGCGAGCGCATTCGCTGCGATGCGGTGGCCGTCGCCATGCCCCCCGCGCCGCTGCACGAGCTGGCCTCTTCCGTCGGGGCCAGGGCGCGCTGGGTGGGCGAGCTGCACGGCTTTCCGCTCGAGATCGACGCCGAGGGCCGCACCAGCGTGCCGTGGCTGTTCGCCGCGGGGCGCGCCGCAGGGTTGGGCGGAGCAGGCGCGGCGCGGTCGGGCGAGGCGGCGGGAAGGGCGGCCGCGCGATGAGCCCCCTGCCCGACAAAGCCATCGTCTGCGCCTGCGAAGACGTGACCGTCCACGACGTCGAGGCGGCCATCGCGCACGGCTTTGGAGACATCGAGAGCCTCAAGCGCTACACGGGCCTCGGCACCGGCCCTTGCCAGGGGAAGAGCTGCCAGGTGGGCGCGATGCGCATCTGCGCTTCCCGAAAAGCCGTGCCGCCCGAGGCGCAGGTGCCGTTCCGCGCCCGGCCGCCGTTCGCGCCCACGCCCCTCGCCGGATACGCCGGTCTCCCCGACGCCGTGGTCGAACATCCGGCGGACGAACCGCTCTTCGGGCTGCGGCCCACGTGGGGCAAGGGCCGGCACCCGCTCCAGCCCTGGACGCCGCTCCCGGAACGCGCCGACGTGGTCATCATCGGCGGCGGAATCATGGGGCTGGCGCTGGCGTGGAACCTCGCCGGTCGCGGCGCGGGCCGCATCGTCGTGCTCGAGCGGGGCTACCTGTGCGAGGGCGCGTCGGGCCGCAACGGCGGCGGCGTGCGCGCGCAGTGGACCACGCCGACGCTCATCGAGCTGGCGAAAGAGTCCATCGATTTCATGGGCCGCTTCGCCCAGGAGCTGGGCATCAACGTCTGGCTGCGCAAGGGCGGCTATCTCTTCCTCGCCAACGACGACGAGACGGTCCGGCGCATCGAGGAGAGCGCGGCGCTGCAGAAGCGCTTCAGCCTGCCGACGCGGATCATCACGCCGGGCGAGGCGAGCGACATCGTGCCCGACCTGGACGTCTCGAAGTGCGTCGCCGCGTCGTGGAATCCCGATGATGGAGTGGTGTTTCCCTGGCCGTTCCTCTGGGGGTACGCCGACGGAGCGCGGCGTCGCGGCGCGGCGGTCGAGACGTTCACCCGCGTCTCGGGCATCGAGGTCTCGGGCGGGCGCGTGCGCGGCGTGCGCACCGACCGTGGCGCGGTGGCGGCGGACCGCGTGGTGGTCGCTTGCGGTGCGTGGAGCCCGGTCGTCTCGCGGCTGGCCGGCGTGGAGTTGCCCAACGTTCCTTACCGGCACGAGATCGTCTCGAGCGAGCCGCTCAAGCCATTCCTCGGCCCGCTGGTGTCGAATCTCGGGACCGGGCTCTATTTCTCGCAGTCGATGCGCGGGGAGATCGTCGGCGGCATGGGCGATCCGCAAGAGCCGCCGGGCCTCAATCAGGGCTCGTCGCTGCGTTTCATGGCGCGATACTCGCGTGCGCTGACGGAATTGATGCCGCGCCTCGGCGCGGTGAAGCTCTTGCGCCAGTGGGCCGGCTGCTATGACGTGACGCCCGATCACTCGCCCGTGCTGGGCGAGACGCCGGGCGTGGCGGGCCTGCTGCAGATGAGCGGCTTCGTCGGCCACGGTTTCATGATGGCCCCCGCGGTGGCGCGCCGGATGGCGGAGTGGATGGGCGGCGCGCAGGACGAGATCTTCGAGCGCTTCAACCTGCGCCGCTTCGCCGAGGGGCGCCTGGAGAAGGAAACCTTCATCATCGGGTGACGCATGGCAGGTCAGGGATCGACAGGTAACGTCATCGCGGCGCTGGCCAGCTTCTTCATCCCCGGCCTGGGGCAGCTCTTGCAGGGCAGGCCTGTGATGGCACTGATCATGTTCGTGCTCTCGGGCATTCTCTGGTTCTTCTTGCTCGGCTGGCTGGTCCACATCTGGTCGGTCCTCGACGCAGCGATCTACAAGCCAACGCCCGGCGTCACTTCCTGAAGAGGGCCGGTTTCGGTCTCTGCGTCGACGGATTGCCTGTTTCGGTCTCGTCGCGACGCCGGGGGCACCGGGGCGGGGCGTCCGGTCGCTGCGCTTGCCGCAGCCACCGCCGAACCACGGAGTCACCTGCAGGCTGCGGCTCCGCGATGCGCCCGGCCGCCGCCCCTGCGGTGCCCCACGGCGTCCTGAAAGATGAAATATCGAAGCTCTCGATCAGTAGATTGCCTGGAGGCGGACGCGCGACCGGACCGTCTTTTGCAGCGGGTACCAGCAATTGCGCGGGACGAAGTCGTCGAGCTGGCAGCCGGCCAGCGGCACCGGCGGGATCTGGGTAAAATCCGTCTCGAAAGCCCACAGGGTCTGAAGGCCCTGCGGCGGCGCGCCGAGGCTAAGCTTGCCGATCGAGCGCGCCTGCGCCAGCGCGAGCCGGTCGTACGCCGCGCTGCCGCTGCCGGCGAAGAGCTCGACGGCGAAGATCTCGCCGTCCTCGCGCTGCGTGATGCGCACCACCGCGACGAGCCGGTGCGAAAAGCTCTTGCCCGCCAGCGCCGCCACGAGCCCCAGGTTGAGGCCGAACTGGGGCGCGCTGGCGAGGCTCACGCTGTCCAGGCCGCGCAGTTCGTTGGTCAGGGCGGGCAGCTCGTCATGCAGCGACCGGCGCGGCTCCGTATCGGCGAATGGATTGCCCGTCCTGCCGTAGGCCTGGGCCTGTCTCTGCCAGTTCTCGATGAACGCGGGCTTGCGGCCTTCGTCGGCGCGCTCGGACAGCTCCCAGCCCGGCGCGAAACCGTGCTCCAGCGCCTTCGAGACGCGGCCCCAGTATGCGTCGGGAGCTTCGGCGCGCTGCCGGGCTTTGACGTCAGAGGCCCAGCCCTCGATGCGGCGCTCGACGGTCGATTTCTCCTCGGCGAGCTGCTGCTCGCGCGTCTTCGGCGCCGCGCCGGGCGAGGCCGGTCCCGGGAGCGGCCCGTTCAGATTCAGCGACAGACCTGGGCCGACGCCCTCTTTTTCGCTCCACTCCCGCGTCCACGCTCCCGGCGGCGGCCCTGGCGGCGATGCGGGAGTCGGGACGGCAGTGCCGTTCTGGCCCCGGCCGGACTTCGCCGCGATGGGTCCACGTTGCGGGAGGGGCGACTGGAGTGCCGGCTGCTGCTGCGGCGGCCGCGCGGGCGTGCGTCGCACGAGGTCGACGCGCAGCGGCGGCGCCTTCTTTGCCGGCGGTTTGCTGGAGGCCGGCAGGAAGAGCAGAAGCGCGTGCAGCGCCAGCGCCGCACCGAGGGCGAGGGCAATTCGTTTGCGGTCCGACAGGCGCATCGAGACATCATCCTCCCCGATGATCTGGTGCGCTGCAAACCGAGCTGCGTACTATCCGGTCATGGTCACCGACAAGAAGCTCGGATTCATCGGCGCGGGCAACATGGGCGAGGCGCTCTTCAAGGGCCTTCTGAACACCAAGGCCGCGCGCCCCGAGCAGATCTGGGTCAGCGCGCGGCGGCCGGAGCGCGTGCGCGAGCTGGTGCAGGCCTACGGAGTCAAGGGCGGGTCGAACGCCGAGGTGGCCCGAGCCAGCGACGTGGTGGTCCTGGCGGTCAAGCCGCAGATCCTCGACCAGGTGCTGCGCGCCATCTCGCCCGACGTCTCGCGCGACAAGCTCATCATCAGCGTGGCGGCGGGCGTGCCCATCGCGGCCATCGAGCGGCGGCTGCACCCGCCCATGCGCATCGTGCGCGCCATGCCCAATACGCCGGCCACGGTGGGCGCGGGCGCGACGGCGCTGGCGCTGGGCGAGCACGCCACCGAGGCCGACATGGTCACGGCGAAGACCATCTTCGACTCGGTCGGCCTCACCGTCGTGCTGGAGGAAGGCCAGCTCGACGCGGTGACGGGCCTCTCGGGAAGCGGCCCCGCATACCTCTTCCTCATCATCGAGGCGCTGGCCGACGCGGGTGTGAAAGTCGGGCTCTCGCGCCGCGCCTCGCTGCAGCTCGCGGCCCAGACGGTGCTCGGCAGCGCCAAGCTGCTCATCGAGAGCGGCCAGCACCCCGGCATGCTCAAGGACGGCGTGACCAGCCCGGGCGGAACGGCCATCGCCGGCCTGCACACGCTCGAAGCGGGCGGCCTGCGCAACGTGCTCATGAACGCCGTCGAGGCGGCGACGCGGCGCTCGCGCGAGCTGGGCGAGGAATTCTTGCGCAAGCTGTAGATGGGGCGCGATAAACGGGTCTCATGGACGAAAAGCTCCTCGCCGGCATGAAGCTCGCTCCCCAGGGCGCGACCCCCGAGCGGCTCGACGAAGTGGAGAAGAGGGTCGGCGTGAAGCTCCCCAACGACCTCCGCGCGTTTCTCCAGAAGCGCGACGGCGGGCGCGGCAAGGTGGGCGCGCGCAACCGGCCGCTCTGGCTCTGGAGCGCCGACGAGATCGAGCGCGAGGCCGACGAACAGGAAGTGACGCGCGCCAGCCCCGGCCTGCTGCTCTTCGGCAGCGACGGCGGCGCCGAGGGCTACGGCTACCTGCCCCGGCTCAAAAGCGGGCGTTACGGCCGTATCTCCGTCATGGCCGCGGGCGCGCACGAGTTCGAAAGCCTGGGCGACTCGCTCGAAGCCCTCCTCAAGGCGCTGGCAGAGTCGTGAGCACGGGCGGCGGCGCCGGTTCGATCTCGCTCCCCTTCAGCACCGCGCCGTGATCCTCCAGCACGTCGCGCAGGTGTTGCTCCGGCGCGGGCAGCGAGGCCGGATCGCCGATGCGCAAAAAGCGCACGCCTCCCAGCGCGGAGGTGGACCCGGTCGCCCGTAACCGGAGTTGTCCGCCGTCGGGAGAGAACCGCAGCCCGCCGACGTTGGTGGCGCCCGCCACGGGCAGGTGCGCCACCTCGTTGCCGCCGGGCAGCGCGTAGAGGTGCGCCGCGCCGTCGAGGCCGCCGGCGGCGAGCAAGGTGCCCGCCGGAGAAAATGCCAGCGCCGTGGGGACCGCGCCGTCCATGCGCAGCTCTCCCCGGCGCGCCAGCGTGGCGGCGTCGAGCAGCTCGATGCGCGCGGCGGTGCCGACGGCGAGCTGCGAGCCGGAGACGGCCATCGCCACGGGCTGCAGGCCGCCGCCACCCAGCAGCTTGCCGGAGGCGAGGTCGATGCGCTCGAGCCGGGCTGGCCGCAGGCGCAGGTAGAGCGTGCCGCCCGAGACGGTCCAGCTCTCCACCTCGCCCGGCGGCGCGGGCAGCGTGCGCAGCTCGCGCCCGCCGATATCGCGCGCGGTCAGCGCGCCGCTCTCGAGCCGCAGGAGCAGCGAACCGTCGGGCAGGAAGAGGGCGGCGCGCGCCGCGGCCGGCGGCGAGATGCGATTGCGGAGCGCATTTTTCGACAGGTCCCACACGCCCACGTCGCCGCGCCGGAGCACGGCCGCCAGCGCGTCGCCGAGGAGCGCGAGGTCGGCGATGGGCCCCTGCTCATGCAGCTTCGCGACCAGCTTCCCCTCGCGCGTCCAGCGGCCGATCACGCCCGCGCTCCCGCCCGCGAGGTATCCGCCGTCGGGGAGGAAAGCGAAGGCCTCCAGCGTCCCGGGCACGCCGCTCCCCTCGGTGGACACATCCCAGAGGAGCAGCGAGTTCTGCTGCTCGCCCACGGCCAGCGTGGACCCGTCGGGAGAGAAGTCCACCCACAGCGCGGGCGTGGGGCGCGGCAGCACGCCGATGGCCGCGCCGGACTGCGCGTCCCAGAGGCGCACCGTGCGATCGAACGAGGCGGAAGCGACGCGCTTTCCGTCGGGCGAGACGGCGGCGTGGGCCACGGGCCCGGTGTGGCCGCTCAGGACCCGCAGCGGCTTGCCGTGCGCGTCGAAGAGTCGGATGTCGCGTTCGGCGATGCGCGCGACCACTCCGCCCGCGGCGGTGGGCGCCTTGCCGCAGAGGGCGAGGAGGAACTCCTGTTTCACCTCGCGGCACGAAGAGGAGGCGAAGAGGGCCCCGCTGGCGCGATCGTGGACGCGGACGGCGCCGGTGGAGTCGCGCGAGGCGAGCTGCTTTCCGTCGGGCGAGAAGGCCACCGCCTCGATCACGTCCGATCCCTGGAAGCGCCACAGCTCGCGTCCAGTGGTGAGGTCGAAGATTCGCGCCGCGGCGTCCATGCCGCCCGCCGCCACACTGCGGCCGTCGGGAGCGAAAGCCGCCGTCGTCACCCAGCCCGCGGGTCCGGCGATGCGCGTGACGCCCGCGGCGTCCTCGCCCTCGATGACCGATCCCCAGCCCGCCTCGGGGCTGTCGTCCTGCACGCGCGCCGCGGCGTAGAAGATGTCCGCCGTGTGCCAGAAGAAGTCGCGCTCGGCCGCGTGCGCTTTTTCCAGAAACGACTGCGCAAGGTTGTGGCGCGCCTCGCCCAGCGCCGCGCGCGCCCGCGCCGCCTCGTCGCGGATGACGATCAGCGCGGCGATGAGCAAGAGCAAGGCGAGCGCGCTCACGGCGCTGACGGCGCGGTTGCGCTGCACGAATCGCCGCAGCAGCTCCCACGAGCTGTACTGGTAGGCGCGCACGTTGCCGCCGCTCTGGTACGCCTCGACCTCGCGCGCGACGTCCTCGGCGCTGGCGTAGCGCTGCGACCTGTCGCGGCTCAGGCACTTGTCGGCCACCGCGGCCAACTCGGGCGGCGCGTCGCGCAGCACGGCCCGCACGCGCGGCGGCGCGTCGTGGATCACCTTGCCGATCACCGAGTAGGCCGTCTCGCCCTCGAAGGGCGGCCGGCCGGTGAGAATCTCGAAAAGGATTGCGCCGAGGCTCCACACATCGCTGCGCTCGTCGATGTCGTCGAGCTTGCCCAGCGCCTGCTCGGGGCTCATGTACGAGGGCGTGCCGAGGGCGCTGCCCTCGACGGTGGCGTCCTGTGTCCGGAGCAGCAGCGCCTCGCGCTCCAGCTCCTGGCCGCGGATGTCCTTCTGTCCGCGCGCTTTCGCCAGCCCCCAGTCGAGCACCACCGTCTCGCCGAAGTGCCCGACCATGACGTTCTCGGGCTTGAGGTCGCGGTGCACGACGCCGCGGCTGTGCGCGTAGGCGACGGCGTGGCAGACGCCGGCGAAGTGCGAAAGCAGCGTGAGCCTCTCCGCCGGCGAGCGTGCCTCGCGCAGCTTCGCCTTCAGCGTCACGCCGCGGACCAGCTTCTGCGTGTAGTAGTAGGTGCCGTCGGCGTGCTGGCCCAGCTCGTAGACGGGGACGATGTTGGGATGGTCGAGTTGGCCGTTGATGCGCGCCTCGCGCACGAAGCGCGAGGAGGCGGCCTGCGACCCGCTCGGCGTTCCGCCGCGCGACGGCTCGGGCAGCAATTCCTTCAGGGCGATCTCGCGGCCGATGTGCTCGTCGAACGCGAGCATCACGCGCGACTGTCCCCCGCGGCCGTACTCGCTCTTGACGGCGTAGCGGCCCGGCGTCTCGGGAGTGACGGGCCCTTCGTCGCCGCCGCCGGCGGCGCGCACCAGGGTGGGCGTCGCGTCCTCCGGCGGGCGCACCACGGTGGCCTGCGCGTCGCCGCGGACCAGCGTCTTGCCGGAGTCTTGGTCGCTCACCTTGGCGGCATTGTAGCGGGGAGGACATAGTCGACGAGCAGCTTATCCGTCGCCTCGTGCATGCCCCGCGTGTTGAAGTTGGTGCTGGTGATGGCGGCCGCCAGCTCGAGGGAGGGAAAGGCGAGCACCTTGTTCCCGCCGTTCCCGTTCATGAGGAAGGCGGGCACTCCCGCGAACGACTTGAGCCACCACAAGTAGCCGTACTCGGTCTTGTCGTCGATGCGCGCCTGCGGCCGCGTGGAGGCGCGCACCCATTCCTCGTCGAGGACGCGAGCGCCGTTCCACTTCCCGCCGTCGAGGTAGAGCTGGGCGATCTTGAGCAGGTCGCGGCTCGCCAGCCGCAGCCCGCCGCCCGTCTGCGCGGCGCCGAGCGGCGAGTAGAACCACTGCGCGTTCGCGATCCCCAGCGGGGCGAAGAGGGCCTCCTGCGCGAACTGGTCAGTGCGCCGGCCGGTGGACCTGGCGATCGCTTCACCCAGCACGAACACGCCACCCGTGCAGTAGCTGAAGAATCGCCCGTACGGCGGCGGCTCGATCCGCTCGCCCATGTGCATGCGGCCGCGGACGGGCAGGTCGAGGATGAACTGCGTCCAGTCCTCGATCAGGTACATCCGCTCTTCGTTGCCGCGCGAGTTGTCGTTCCAGTCGTCGCATTCGAGCGGCGAGCTCATGGTGAGCAGGTCCTCGACGGTGATGCGCGCCTTGCGCGGATCGGGCTCCTTCGGCTTGCGGCCGGGCAAGAGCGAGAGCACCCGCGCGCCCGCGCCGGGGATCTTCTTCTGCTGGATGGCGAGACCGACCAGCGCGCCGGTGATGGTCTTGGTGGCCGAGCGCGTGTCGCGCAGCGTCTCGGGGCCGCCCTCGAAGTATTGCTCATAGACCAGCTTGCCGCGCCGGGCGATGAGCACGCTGCCGATCTTCTTGAACTCGCCGCCCCGTATCGCCGCCTCCATCGCCTGCAGCCGCGCGCCGTCGATGCCGGCCTCGGCGAGGCTGGCGGGGGGCCATTCGGAGGCGGGCGCCGCGAGGAGCGCGAGGGCCGCGATGCAGGTGAGCATGGCCGGCGCAGCTTACTTCAACTCGAACGCTAGTTTTAAAAGTCGGTTTGCGTTCTCGTTCTGGTTCTCGTTTTGGTCCTGGTCCTGGTCCTGGTCCTGGTCCTGGTCCTGGTCCTGGTCCTGGTCCTGGCTCTACGTCGTGACGGCTCGCAGCATCGAGCGGAGGCTCGGATGGTGTCCCGGGGCCAGGCTGACGTGACGGAAAAGCAGTTTCCCGCCGGGGGCCACCACCAGCGCGCCCCCTTGCTGCCACGCGTCTCCGGCGAAGCGCCCCTGGCGAAAACCGCGGAGCAGTGCGCGCACGGCGGCGAACCAAGCATGGGGACCGAGCGTGAGCAGGACAGAGCGCTTGAATCCCGCCAGCCGGTAGGATTCCCGGCCCGGGTCGGTGAGCAGCGTCACGGAAGGGGAGAAGCCCGTGCGTTCGGCGAAGGCCTTGGCCATCGCGGGCCAGCCGTTGCCGATGACGACGAGGCGCGCGCCGGCCTGGGCGAATTCCTCCGCGTGGGGCCGCAACTCGGCCGCCTGCTCTCGGCAGTGAAGTCAGCCGTAATGGCGGACGAAGACCAGCACCGCCGGTCTGTCCCGCCACATCTCCCCTAGCCGCACATCGCGTCCGTCGACGTCCTTGACGATGGAGTCCGCAAGCCGAGGGTCGACGTGTTGCACCGCGCACTGGGATGCAGCGCACCCCCCAACGATTCAGCCGCAGCACGTGATCATCTAACTACCGGGCGCGGGACCGGGTGCGTGTACGGGCACGTTGACGCGGACGGGTACGGTTGCGCCCCGTCCCCTTACCCGTAAACGTACACGAACCCGACCCCGCGCCCGGTAGTTAGACTTGATCAAGTCGCGTGATTCCGCCGGGACGCGTCGTGTAGCCCCCGGGGGCTAGAAATCGTCGGGGGAGTAGGCCTCGTGGGAGGGCCCGATCTCGTAGCTCAGCACGCTCTCGTTCTCGACGATGCGCGCCCTCTTGCGCAGGCGCTCCAGCCACGCCTGGTACAACTCGCGCTGCTTCTGCTGCTCGAGCCGTTCGCGCGCCGACTTCTTCTCGCCATCGTCGAACTTGGACAGGTCGGTGCGCTCGCGCGACTTGAGGCGGAACACGTACCAGGTGTCCCCCTCCTCGACGGGCGCGGGCGGGACGTCGCCCGGCTTCTTGAGCGCGAACACCGCCTCCGACAGCTTCGGCGCCTGCCCGATGCCGGGCACGAACCCGCCGCTCGGATGGAACGACTCCGTCTCCGCCGACTGCGGCGTGGTGAACGAGGCGAAATCGAACTGCCCCGGCTCGGTCTTCTTGGAGGGGAACAAAACCCCTAGGTCCTTGCCTGCACGGAGCTGCGCCAGCGTCCCTTCCCCCCTCTGTTTCGCCAGCGCCTTGGCCTTCTCGGCCTTCACCAGCTCCATGGCGATCTGCTTGCGCACTTCCTCGAAGGGCTGCGCCCGCGCTGGCCGCTGCTCCTCGGCCTTGAGGATGTGGAACCCGCTCCGGTCCCTGAAGATGTCGGAGATCTGTCCCGGCTTGAGCTTCTGCGCCTCGTCCTCGAGCGTCTTGCCGTACGCAGACTGCCCCTTGGCGATGAACCCCAGATCGCCGCCCTCCGCTTTGGTCGCGGTGTCCTCGCTCTTCTCCTTCGCCACCAGGGCGAAGTCCTTGCCGGCCTTCACCTCCTTGAGCGCCGACTCGATGCGCTCGTGGGCCGCCTTCTCCTGCTCGGGCTTCGCGCCCGGCGGCACCGGGACGGTGATGGCGCGTACCCTGACCGCGGCGGGTTGCGTGAAGCGCGTGGCCAGGTCGTCGCTGTACTTCTTCTGCAGCTCGTCGGCGTGCTTTCCGGCGTAGTCCTCCGCCTCGGCGTCGGTGGCCGTCACCTTCTCGCGGAACATGAAGGCGTTGAACCTGACGTAGTTGATGGCGGCCGACTCGTGCTGCGCCTGCCAGTAGGCCTTCACCTCGTCGTCGCTGACGTTGGCGCCGGCCAGCACGGCCTGAACAACCTTGCCGCGCAGCATGTCGCGGCGCCACGCCTCCTCGAAGCGCGGGATGCTCATGCCGTAGCCGTTCTCGACCAGGCGCTTGTAGTAGTCGTCGGTGAATTTTCCGTCCTGCTGGAACTGGGGGCTCTTGATGATCGACTCGGCCACCTCCGCGTCGGTGACCACGATGCCCAGCTCCTCGGCCTGCTGCGCGACGAGCTCCTGATCGATGAGGCTCTTGAGCGTCTCTTTCTTGAGGTTGTCCTGCCTGGCGTTGTCGGTCGTGTACTTGCCGCCCCGCATCTGCGCCATCTGCCTCAAGCGGTTCGTGTAGGCCTGGTTGAAGTCGCCCGCCGTCACCAGGTCGCCGTTGACCTTGGCCGCCCACGTCTCCGGCGTGCGGGTGCGGAACCCCGACGACCCGCGGCCGAAGGAGATGATGAAGCTCGCGATGATCACCCCGAAGATGAGGATGATCAGCGAGGACCTGGCGTTCGACCGCATCACGTCCAGCATCGGGCTTCCGGCTCCTCTTTCAGGCGTGCGGCGGGGTCGAAACTGCCGTTCCCACGGCCGCTTGGAAAGCTTGACACCCTAGGAAAGCCGCGACAGAGATGCAAGAGGAAAAACCGGGAAGGACCGGTTGCCGGCAAGGGTTCATTTCGCTGACGTGCATTCACTCCTGAAGCGCTTTCGCGAGCCCATTTTCGTGGTCGCCCTGCTGGCGATCCCTTTCCTCATTTTCTTCGTCAAAGCGAAGAAGGGCCGCGATCTGAACGCCGTCGACCGCCTGGTGGTCGCCACCATCGCGCCCGTCGAGCGCACCATCACCGGCGCGGCCTTCGGCGTCATCGACACGTGGTGCAGTTATCTCGCGCTGCGCGGTGTACGCGACGACAACATCTTGCTGCGGCGGCAGGTCTTGCAGGCCCGCGTGGTCGAACAGCAGGCGACCGAGCTGCGCCTCGAGAACGAGCGGCTCAAGCGCTTGCTCGATTACGAGGACAAGCAGGCGCCCATGCGCATGCTGGTGGCGCGGGTAGTCGCCGTGGGCGCGTCTCCCCACAGCCACACCTTGCGCATCGCCCGCGGCACGGACGACGGCGTCGCCAAAGGGACGCCGGTCATCTCGCCCGACGGCGTGGTGGGCACCGTCTCGCAGCTCACGGGCGGGTACGCGGACGTGCAGCTCATCGTCAGCCCGCTCGCCGCCGTGCCCGCGCTCTCGCAGCGCACGCGCAGCCGCAGCACCGTCAAGGGAACGGGCGACGTCGCCCGCCTCAAGCTCGAGTACGCCCTGCGCACCGACGACCTTCAAGACGGCGACATGCTGGTCACCGCCGGAGGGCAGGGCTCCTTCCCCCAGGGGCTGCGCATCGGGCGCGTCATCAACGTGCAGAAGAAACCGCACGGGCTGTTTTTCGCCGCGGAAGTCATCCCCGCGGTGGACTTCTCGCTCCTCGACGAGGTGACGGTGATCATCTCGCCGCCCGCGCCGGCCGAGGGCGTGGCGACAGCGCGACCGGGGAGCGCGCCGTGAGCCTGCGCATCGCCCTGGTCGTGCTCGTCTGCCTCGCGCTGGCCGTGTTGGAGTCGGTAGTGCCCTTCATCTTCCACCTGCGCGCTGCGCGGCCGGACCTGTTGCTCTCGGCCGTGCTCTATCTGGCGTTGCACGACGACGTGGTGGAGGGCGCGGCGCTCTCGGCCGTCGCGGGCTACCTGTCCGACCTGACCTCGGCGACGCCGGCTTTCCTCTATACATTCCTCGCCGTGCTCACCTTCGTCGTCATCCGCACCGCCGGAAGCGCGCTCAGGACCGAGGGTGGCGTGCAGTCGGCCGCGGTGGCCTTCGGCGCCTCGCTGGTGCACTCGCTCGTCGCGACGCTGCTGTTCGGGTTCTTCGCCGGGGCGGGGTTCCATCTCGAGTTCGCGCCGCTGCTCTGGTCCGCCTTCGGCACCGCGCTGGCCGCGCCGCTGGTGTTCGCGGTGCTGCGGCGGCTCGACGCCGGCTTCGTCCACGCCGAAGGGCCCGCGCCCCGGAGGCTTCGCTGATGCTCGTCCGGCGCGACGTCGACGACATCCGCGAGATCCGGCCCCGGACTGCCATGGGCGCGCTGGTCTGCGTCTGCGCCCTGCTGGTCATCGTGGTGCGGCTCTACCAATTGCAGATCCTGCGCGGCGAGGATTACACGATCCAGTCGATCGCGAATTTTCGCAAATCGCTCTTCGTGCCCGCCGACCGGGGCCTGATCAAGGATTTCCGCGGCCGCACGCTCGTCGACAACCGGCCCTCGTTCGACGTCTTCATGACGCCGGCCTTCTGCAAGGGCAAGGAGCGCGACGAGGTCATCGTCAAGCTGCGCGACTATCTGCAGCTCACGCCCGAGGACGTCGAGCGCATCAAGGCCGATTACCAGAAGAGCTGGCTCAACAAGGACAAGCTGGAGCGGTTCCGGCCCTTCCTCGTCGACCTGGACATCCCCCGCGACCAGGTCGACGTGCTCGAGGCGCACAGGACGGAGATGTCGTGCGTCAACCTCATCCCCACTCCGCACCGCGCGTACCGCGCCAGCCCGTCGCTCGGGCACGTGCTCGGGTACATGAGCGAGGTGACGCCCGAGGAGATGGACGACCACCCCGAGTACCGCCGCGGCCAGACCGTCGGCCGGCGCGGCATCGAGCGCCGCTGGGAGCGCGAGCTGCGCGGCGCCGACGGAAAGCAGAACATCGCCGTCGACGCCAAGGGACGCGAGCTCGACAAGGACACGCAGGAGGCGCTCATCCCCGAGAGCGAGCGACTGGTCCTGGCCACCCCCGGCAACAACCTGGTGCTGAGCATCGACGAGCGCCTTCAGGAAGCCGCCGACGCGGCCTTCCCCGGCCGGGCCGGCGCGGTGGTGGTGATGGAGGCGAAGACGGGCTTCGTGCGCGCCATGGTGTCGCGGCCCAGCTTCGATCCCAACAAGATGTCGGGCCGCATCTCGCGCGCCGAGCTGGCCCGGATCAACGAGGACCCGCTCAAGCCGATGCTCTTCCGGGTGATGAACGAGAACTACCATCCGGGTTCGACGTTCAAGGTGGTCACCTCGCTCGCCGGCCTGGAGAACAACGTCATCTCGCCCAACACGGGTATTTTCTGCAACGGCGGATACACCATGGGCAACCACCGCTGGCGCTGCGACAAGCCGGAAGGCCACGGCTCGCTCAGCTTGAAGGCGGCGCTGCAGGTCTCCTGCGACGTCTTCGCTTACACGGTGGGCGACAAGGTGGGGCTCGACGTGCTCGGCGAGATGGCGCACCGCCTCGGCTACGGCCAGCCCACCGGATTCGATCTGGGGCGCGAGATCCCCGGCATCATCCCCGATTCGAAGAGCATCACGCCGGAGGCGGGCTCGGCGCGCTCCCAGGCGATCAACGCCAGCATCGGGCAGGGCGAGATCAACGTCACCCCGCTGCAGCAGGCCGTCGCCTACGCCGCCATCGCCAACGGTGGGGACGTGCTCAAGCCGCAGATCATCCGGCGCATCGAGGCGCCCGACGGCAGGGTACTGAAGGAATTCCAGCCCGAGCTCGATCTGAACAACGGCCACGGCGGCAAGCTGGGCGTGAAGGAGTCGTCGCTGGCGGCCATCCGCGCCGGTCTCGTCGCGGTGGTCAACGAGCCGCACGGGACGGCGTATCGTTCGCGGCTGCCCGAGGTGAAGTTCGCCGGCAAGACCGGCACGGCGCAGGTGATGAAGCTGGGGCTGAAGCAGAAGCTCGATCCCACCTTGCAGCAGTACTACACGCGCGACCACGCCTGGTTCGCAGCCTTCGCCCCCGCCGAAGATCCGGAGATCGTCGTCGTGGTCCTGAACGAGCACGGCGGCTGGGGCGCCGACGCGGCCGCGCCGGCCGCGGCCAAGGTGGTGTGGGCGTATTTCCGCATCAAGAGGGAAGAGAGCACGGCGGCCGCGCCGCCGGTAGCGGCTTCCGCGGCGGTTCGATAGTCATGGCGCTGAGCGCGAGCGAAAACAAACTGGATCACCTGCACTGGCCGCTGGTCCTCTGCACGCTGATCATCTGCTCGCTGGGCGTGTGGAACCTCGCCTCCGCCACCAAGAACGCGGCGGTGCCGATGTGGCCGGCGCAGGCGACGTGGATCCTCGTCGGCGCCTGCGGCATCGTGGTGCTGCTCTTCGTCGATTATCGATGGCTGCAGACGCTGGCCTGGCCGGGGTATGTGGCGTCGCTGGGTCTGCTCGCCGGCGTGGCGTTCGCGGGAAAGAAGGTGCTGGGCGCGCGGCGCTGGCTGCAGATCGGGCCCATGCAGGTGCAGCCTTCCGAGTTCGTCAAGCTGGCGGTGATCATCGTGCTGGCGCGCTGGTTCACGCGCGACGAGACGGGGGCGCGCAAGGGCCACTACGGGCTCGCCGATCTGTGGCGGCCGTTCATGCTCATCCTCGTCCCGGTGGCGCTGGTGATGAAGCAGCCCGACCTGGGGACGGCGGCGGTGACCTTCGCCATCGCCATGACGATGGTGATGTTCGCCAAGGTGAAGTGGCGCGACCTGTTCATCCTCTTTGCGACGGGGGCGGGCGGCGCGGTGCTGGCGTGGAACAAGTTCTTGAAAGATTACCAAAAGCAGCGCGTGCTCACTTTCCTCAATCCCGAGGCGTATGCGAAGGGCTCTGGCTACCACGCCATCCAGAGCGTCATCGCTGTCGGCAGCGGTCAGTGGAGCGGCAAGGGCTGGGGCGAAGGCACGCAGAACCAGCTCGCCTTCCTCCCCGAGCAGCACACCGACTTCATCTTCTCCGTCTGGGCCGAAGAGCACGGCTTCCTCGGCGGGGTGGTCCTCATCGCGCTCTACGCCTTCCTGGTGCTGGCGGCGCTGGACGTCGCGGCCAACGCGCGCGACAAGTTCGGCAGCTTCCTCGCGCTGGGCATCGCGGCGCTCTTCTTCTGGCACGCCTTCATCAACATGGGCATGGTGATCGGCATCATGCCGGTGGTGGGCGTGCCGCTGCCGCTCTTCAGCTACGGCGGCTCGAGCGTGCTGGCCGACATGCTGGGCATCGGCATATTGCTCAATGTCAGCTTGCGAAGATTCATGTTTTAATCGGATGATTCTTCCAAAGGGGGGCATCCCATGCGGAATTTCGCCGCACTGCTCTTGGTGGCTGCCGGCGCGGCGAACGCGCCGTCGACGGAGGAGTTTCTCGTCGCGGACGTCGCGACCGCGAAGTTCGTCGAGACGACGACGCGCTACGCGCCCAAGGGTTCACAGAACGCGCTCGTCGGCGTCGATCCGGTCACCAAGGGCCCGACGGCCTACTCGAAGACTCCTGCCGGCACCGGCCTGCCGGCGCACTCGCACTCGTTCGCCGAGTACACCGTGATCATCGCGGGAAAAGGAACGCTGAAGGTCGCCGGAAAGTCGTACGAGGCGGCGCCGGGCAGCTACTTCGTCATCCCGGCCGCAGTCGTGCACGAGTTCACTTGCGGCGCCGGGGGAGACTGCCTGCTGCTCACGCGCCGGAGTGGGCCGGCCGACTACAAATTCGTGAAGGACCTGTAGAACGCATTTCATGACCCGTGGTCCCGGCTAAAGGCGTAGTCGCGAGTTTGCCGGGATGGAGCCCCAGGCTTCAGCCGGGTTCTCCAAAGACTCGGCTCACGCGGTTCTGAGAAACCGCTGCAGTTGGCTTGGGGACCACGCTTGTAGCCCCTCCAGAGGTTGTGAAATGCGTTCTAGATAGCGCGCTTGACCATCTGGTCGAGCTTCGACTTCGGCACTGCCCCCACGATCTGGTCGGCGATCTGCCCGTTCTTGAAGAGCAGCAGCGTGGGGATGCTCATGATGCCGTACTTTTGCGGTACGTTCTGGTGGGCGTCGATGTCCAGCTTCCCGACTTTCAGCTTGCCCTTGTGCTCCTTGGCCAGCTCTTCCACCAAGGGCGCGATGGCGCGGCAAGGCCCGCACCACGCTGCCCAGAAATCGACCAGGACCGGCTCTTTGGCGGCCAATACTTCGTTCTGGAAGTTGTCGTCAGTAAAGGTCATCACGTCGGCGCTCGCCATGTCTCATCGTCTCCGAGGAAGAGCTTGCGGCAATCTGCCGCTCGCTCGCCAGCCCGTCAATGCATTTGCGCTCACCTCACCTCGCTGGTATCTGTCCAGAGGCCCGCGCATCCTATAGATGACGGAAGCGCGGAGAGGATGCGCAGCGCCAAATGGCTGACTACCTGTTCGTCCCCCAGAGCGTGCTCGACAGGTGGTCGGAGCAGGGCCGCATCCAGGTGAACGGCAACGTCCTCACCATCCTGGGCGAGAACAAGAACTTCGCCCTCAGCAGCGCGGTGCGCTTCATCAAGATGGAGGCGGGCGACGACACGGCCGGCTTGTTGCAGAAGGTGAAGACGACCGACGCGCTCAAGCAGATGGGCGCCGAGCACTACCGGGAGTCGGTCATCCTGGGCGAGGTGGCCTACCAGGTGCAGCAGGGGTTCCTCGCCGACGCCAACGCCCTGCGCCGCGCGGCCGCCGCGTCGCAGCCCCCGGCGGGGAAGAAGCCAGCAACCGCGCCGGGCGCCGCGCCCAACCCCGCGGCCGCTCCCGCCAAGCCCGGCGAGGAGGGCGAGCAGGACATGCTCGCCCAGTTCCTCCTCGACAATTTGCAGTAAGACCATGGCGACGATCCTCGTGCATATCGCGTTGCTCGCCTACGCGGCGGGGGCGGCCGCCTTTCTCACCTGGCTGGTGCGGCCGGACCGGCGCTGGGTGAGCGCGGGCCGCGCGTTGCTGCTGGCCGGCGTGGCGGTGCACTTCGCCGCTTTCGCGGCCGGGCTCGGCGTCGCCGCGCTCGGACTCGGGGCGGGGGTGTGGAAGAGCGGACAGCTCTTCAGCCTGCTCGCGGCCGTCACGGTGGCCGGCTATCTCCTGCTCGACTGGCGCTACGATTTGCCGGTGGCGGGCGCGTTCGTGGCACCCTTCACCGTCGCGGTGATGGTCCCGGCGCACCTGGTCACGTCGCAGGAGCGGGCGGTCGCGCCGCAGCTCTACCACTCGGCGCTGCTCTTCGTTCACGTCGGGGCCGCGGCGCTGGGGACGGGCATCCTCGCGCTCGCCTTCGGCCTCGCGCTCCTCTATCTCGCCAGCGAGAAGCAGCTCAAGAGCAAGCACCCGGGACGGCTCTTCGCGCGACTGCCCTCTCTCGACCTGATCGACAAGGCCGGCTACCGGTTGGCGGTCTGGGGTTTCGTTTTCCTCTCGCTGGCCATCGCCACCGGCTCGCTCGTCTCGCGCGAGTCGACCGGCGCCGTCATGCCCATCGCCGCCAAACAGGGGTTCGCCATCCTCGCCTGGGCGCTCTTTGCCTCGCTCATCCAGGCGCGGCTGGTGGCGGGCTGGCGCGGGCGGCGCGTCGCGCTCCTGGTCGTGACGGGATTCGTGCTCCTCGCCGGCACCTACGTCGGCCTGCTGGGCGCCGCGCCCAACCTGCACGGCGTGGCCGCGACCCTCATCTGCGTGGGGCTATCGCATCGCGAGGCGGCCATCGCGGTGCGCGAGCTGGTGGTAGTGCCCGCCGAGCAGGTGCCGGCCAGACTCGCGAAGCTGCGCGCCCTTCCGGGAGTGCGCGAGGCGATGCTGATCTCCACCTGCAACCGCGTGGAGATCTTCGCCGTCGCCGAGGGTCGCGCCGCCGCGGCGGACATGCTGCCCGAGCTGGGGCCGCTGGCCGTCTCGCGCTTCGACGAGGACGCTGCGCGCCACCTCTTCCGCGTCGCGGCCAGCCTCGAGTCGATGGTGGTGGGCGAGGCGCAGATCCTCGGCCAGGTGAAGGAGGCCGCGGCCATCGCGCAGCAAGCCGGTGCGCTGGGCCCCGAGCTGCAGCGCGCGTTCGACCGCGCCGTCGCGGCGGCCAAGCGCGTGCGCGCCGAGACGGAGCTCGCGCGCGGGGCGCTTTCGATCTCCAGCGTCGCCGTCCAGCTCGCGCACAAGCTGCTGGGGGAATTGCAGGGACGATCGGTGCTGGTGGTCGGCGCGGGCGAGATGGCCCAGCTCGCCGCGAAGCAGCTCCGCCGCGAGGGCGCCAGCGAGCTCCTGGTCGTGAACCGCAACGCCGCCCGTGCCGAGGAGCTGGCCCGCGAGGTGGACGGGGTGGCGGTGAGCCTCGCCGAGCTGCCTGCGCTGCTCGAGCGCGCCGACGTGGCCATCTGCTCCACCGCCGCGGAGCGCGCCGTCGTGACGCGCGAGATGATGGCCCGCGCCGTCAAGGCGCGCCGCTACCGCCCCATTTTCCTCGTCGACCTGACGCTCCCGCGCAACGTCGAGCCCAGCGCCAACGAGCTGGAGAACGTCTACGTCTACGACCTGGACGACCTCGAGCGCGTCGCGGCGCAGAACCGCGATCTGCGCGGGGGACAAGTGGGGCGCGCCGAGGAGATCGTCGAAGACGAGCTGCGCGCTTATCTGGCGCAGACGCGCGAGCGCCAGGCGGTCCCCGTGCTGGCCCGGCTGCGCGCGCACGCCGAAGCGGTGGCAAAAGCCGAGGCGGAGAAGACGCTGGCCGCCCTGCGCGGGCTGGGCGAGCGCGAGCAGAAGACCGTCCGCGCCATGGCCGCCGCCATCGTCAACAAGTTGCTGCACAGGCCGACGTCGGCGCTGCGTGAAGAGGCGGGCCAGGGCCCGCTTGGCGATGCGGCCGCGCGCCTCTTCGGCCTCGACGAGCCGGCGCCACAGCCGGTGCCGATTCCCACGCCGGACCCCGCGCCGGATCCAGCGCCCGAGTCCGATCCGGAGCCGGCGGTCCTCTCCTTTCCGGCCAAGCGATGACTCTGCGCATCTGCACGCGCAAGAGCGCGCTCGCGCTCTGGCAAGCCGAGCGGGTCAAGTCGCTCCTCGCCGAGCCGGCCGAGCTTTTGCCGTTGTCGACCGAGGGCGATCGCGTCCTCGATCGCCCTCTCGCGGAGCTGGGCGGGAAGGGCCTTTTCGTCAAGGAGCTGGAGCAGGCGCTCCTCGACGGGCGCGCCGACCTGGCGGTGCACAGCGCCAAGGACGTGCCGTTCGCGCTGCCGCCGGGCCTGACGCTGTGCGCGTTCCCGCCGCGTGAGGACGCGCGCGACGCGCTGGTGGCACCCGCGGCGAAGACGTTCGCGAATCTCCCGCGCGGGGCGCGTGTCGGGACCAGCTCGCTGCGCCGTTCGGTGCAGCTTCTCGCCGAGCGGCCCGACCTCGTCATCGTTCCGCTGCGCGGCAACGTGCCGACGAGACTCAAGCGCGCCGGCGACGGCCTCGACGCGGTGGTGGTCGCGCTGGCCGGCGTGCGGCGCCTCGGGCTGGAGCAGCACGTCACCGAGGTGCTGCCGCCGGAGCTGTCGCTTCCCGCGGCGGGGCAGGGCGCGATGGCCATCGAAACGCTGAGCGGGTCGCGCGGCGAGGCGGCGGCGCTCCCCCTCGACGACGCGCACACCGCCCGCTGCGTGCGCGCCGAGCGGGCCGTGCTGGCGCGGCTCGCCGGCGGTTGCACCCTGCCGGTCGCGGCCTACGCCGTCGAGGAGGGCGCCGGCGCCAATCTCTGGCTGCGCGCCGTGCTGGGTGGACCCGACGGACGCGGCGGCGTCTCGCTGGTGCGCGCCGAGGCGCGCGGCGCCGATCCCGAACCGCTTGGCCGCTCCGTCGCGCAGGCGCTGCTCGACCAGGGCGGCGCGACGCTGCTGGAGGCGGCGCGGGCGCAGGCTTCCGGTCTGCGCGCGCCGAAGCGCGCGTGAAGGGCGCCCGCGTCCTGGTCACGCGCGCCGCGGAGGAGGCCGGCGAGATGGAGGATCTCCTCCGCGCACGCGGAGCACTACTCGTGCGCATGCCGTGCATCGAGTTCGAGGACGGCCCGGACATCCCCCAAATCGTACAGATCGTACAAAATGCCCGGACCGATCTGATCGTCGTCTCCTCCCCCCACGCCGCCCGCCGGCTCATCGCGCTGGTCGGGAACGTCGACATTCCCTTCGCGGCCGTCGGCGCCGGCACCGCGGCCCTTCTCCCCGGGAGCGTCGTCGTTCCGAAAAGTGGAACGGGCGCCGACGCGCTGCTGGCGGAGCTGGCGGGGCAAGTCCGCGGCAAGCGCGTGCTGGTGCCGCGGGCGGAGCGCGGCACACCCGCGTTGATCGACGGGCTGAACCATGCGGGTGCCCTGGTCGAGGTTCTCACGCTCTACCGCACCGTGGCCCCCAAGGGCGCCGATCCCGCCGTCCTGCGCCGGCTGCGCGACGGTGGCATCGACGCCATCACCTTTGCCAGCGGCAGCGCGGTGCGCGGATTCGTCGCGCTTGCGGGCGCGGGATCGGCCGCGCGGAGCGCCGTCGTTTGCCTGGGCGGCTCGTCGGCGGGAGCGGCGAAGGCAGCCGGGATGCGCATTCATTCCTCCGCGGCCGATCTGTCGCAACTGTGCGACGCCGTCGAAGCCGCGCTGTCGACGCGCTGAGCATCGCGGGTTAGGCTCCCGCCGTGAACGAAAAGCCCTCCATCCTCGTCGTCGAGGACGACGACGACTGCCGCACCGTGCTGCAGGACCTGCTGGAGATGTCGGGCTACCGGGTGGTCACCTGCCCCGACGCGCGCCAGGCCGTCGAGGCCAGGCCGTCGAGGCGGCCCGCGCGGCTCCGCCAGCCCTCATGCTGGTCGACTACATGATGCCCGACGCCGACGGTGGCTGGGTGGTGCAGACGCTGCGCGACGCGGGCGGCGAGCTGGCGCGCGTGCCGGTCGTGCTCACCAGCGGCTCGTCGGCGGGGCGCGAGATCGCCGAGCGCCTCGGGGTGCGCTCGCTGGAGAAGCCGTTCGACATCAACCGGCTGCTGGAGCTGGTGCGCTCGTTGGTGCCCGTCTGATGGAGCCGTCCGCCCCCAGCCGCCCGAAGCGCCCCGTCGGCCTGGAAGCGATCATTCTCTTCAAGTTGATCAAGGCCACGGTGGAGGCCATCGCCGGCGGCGCCGCGCTGGTGCTGCTCATCCGCGGGGCGGAGGCGGGCGCGGCCACGCTGGCGCAGATCCTCCTCGAGCACTTCACCGGCGGCTGGGCGCTGAGGGCCGCGACGATCCTGGTGGTGAGCGCCACCAGCGGGCACGTCAAGTTCGCCACCGTCGCCGCTTTTGCCGACGCGACGCTCTCGGCCGTCGAGGGGATCGCGCTCGGCGCGGGAAAGTGGTGGGCGCCCTGGCTCGTCGTCGTCGCCACCGGGGCGCTGTTACCGTGGGAGATCTTCGAAATTGTCGCCCATCCCGGATGGGGGCGCGTGCTCCTCCTCCTCGTCAACATCGCCGTCGTCATCTATCTGTTGCGGATCGTCGTCCGAGAGCGCCGCGCCCACAAAGTCGCCTCCCACACATCGCAAACTGACTTTTAAGAGTACCCGTTTGCGATTGCGATTTGGATTGGGAGCAAGCCCGCGCCAACGCCTTCGGCGTTGTCACTGGGCTTGCAAGGATTTCGATGAGGATCGTAGCTCGCTGCGCTGGCGCTGAGCTTCGACCGTCGTCCGTTCGTCATCGTCGGCCTCCCCGGCTGCGCCGTTTTTTGAGGGAGGCCGACGATGACGAACTGGACGACTCTTCCACACGAAACCTTGGCTGCGTATCAGGTCGCTTGCGAACTGCTTGTGGTGGTGAAGAACGCTGCGACCGCGGATCTGAAGCTGCGCGATCAGGCTCTGCGAGCTGCCAAGAGTGTGTGCCTGAATATCGCAGAGGCGACGGGCCGCACGGGGGCTGATCAGAAGCGGGTCTTTGTCATTGCGCGCGGAGAAGCTTCTGAGACCGTCGCCGCGCTGCACATCGTAGGGCTCTGCGGCGACTGCGATGTGGATTGCGCTCGCCATGGCGCCGCGCTGGGCCGCAGAGTCTACGCGCTGTTGAGCGGGCTTATCCGCAGCTGATCGAAAACCTTGCAGGCGCAGTGACAATGCCGAAGGCGTTGGCGCGAGCATGCTCCCAAACGCAAACGCAAACGCAAACGCAAACGGGTAGTTCGCGCAGCGCGCGCAGCCTTGGGTTTTGATTTGCGTAGGAGACTAGCCCTCTTGCAGAACGCGACCAACCCCCCGCGCCGCTAACCGTTCCGGTACAGGCCGTAGATCGCCAGCCACCCGAGCGCGAGGAAGAGGAAGAAGAGCAGCAGCGCCACGCGCTCCATCCACGCCAGCCCGCTCTTGCTCACCGTCACGCCCCACGCCATCGACCACGCCCACAGACCGTTGGCGAGGTGATACGAGATGCCCAGCACGCCGAGGGCGTAGACGATGAGCGTGGGCGTGTGGAAGCGCATCTCGCGCGCGATGTCGGCGAAGTATTCGGCGTGCCCGCGCATGAAGCGCGGCTCGAACCACGCCAGGTAGAGGTGGGCGCCGAGGAAGAAGAGCAGCCCGATGGCCGAAAGCCGCTGCACGATGTAGCGGACGTTGGACAACCAGCCGATGCGCACCACTGGCCGCGACCGCAGCATGCGCACCGCGCCCCAGCCGGTGTGCCAGACGAGCGGCACGAGCACGAAGATGAACGAGAGCGCGGTGCTGGCGGAGCTCGAATGCCACGTGACCGCCCGCTGCCACGCTTCCGGCGAGTCGTAGGCGGCGAGCTGGTTCCAGAGGTGCACCGCCGTCCACGCGCCCAGCGGCAAGAGCGCGAGGAGCGACCCCATCCGCGCGAGGATGAACTTTCGCGCGATGGCGCGCGCCTCTGGTTCCACGCTGCGGTCCGGCTGATCGCTCGTCAGGGGCAGCGCCATGCGCGCCCTCACTAGAGCCAGTCCCCGGACCTGTCAAGGCAAGAGCGCGTTCTGCAGCGCCGGGCACCCGCCGGGCTTGAAGCGGCCGTAGAACTCGTGGGGCACGTTCGACGGGTCGACGAAGATCATGTCGAAGTTGCCCTTGCCTGTGTCGCCCGGGTTCTTGGCGAAGTCGCTGAGCGTCACGTACCCCTGGATTGCGGTGAACCGCTGATCGGCGCCCAGCGGTCCGGCGGCGCTGGAGGCGATGATCTCGCCCGCCGTGCCCACGTCGCGGCCGATTTCGAAGAACCCGAGGCGCTCCGCCGGCATGAAGAGGACGATGGCGTTGTATGGCCCGCGCGCATTGCGGAAGAGGTCGGGGTGGAGCGCGAGGGCGTCGCACAGGCCGGGCGCGTCGCTCAGGGCCACCACCCACGATGGGGTGGTCGAGTCGGTGCGCGTCACCACGCCGGAGATGGAGCTGCCCACGGTATTGAAGACGACGATGGGCGTGGTGGCCGTGGCGGCCGCCCCGCCGTTGACGACGTTGTCGGGGTTGCTGCACGCCCCGGCGAGGAGGGCAAGGGCGGTGAGCAGCCGTTTCATGCCGGGCACCTTATCGCAGGGTGGAGAACGGCGTTGCTTCCTGGTTCGACGATGTGTAGGAACGGCAATTCATGCGCTGGGATGAGATCGCCGGTCAGGACCGCGCGGTGCGCCTGCTCCGGGGTGCGCTCGAAACGGAGAGGGTGCATCACGCCTATCTCCTGGCCGGGCCGGAGGGCGTGGGCAAGGAGCTTCTCGCGCTCTGCTTCGCGCAGGCCGCCAACTGCGAGGCCCTGCCGCCCGACCGGCCGTGTGGAAAATGCGCGCACTGCGCCGGCATCGCGCGAGGCAACTTTCCCGACGTGATGTGGGTCATGCCGCAGGCCGAGCTGATCGCGCGCGGGAAGATTTCCAAGGCCGACCTGGAGGCAGCGCCGTCGAAGGAGATCCGCGTCGACGAGATCCGCGCGCTGGCGAAGAGGCTCTCGCTCGCGGCGCTGCGTGGACGGCGGAAGGTCGCCATCGTCACGCCGGCCGACGCGATGAACGAGCGCGCGCAGAACACGCTGCTCAAGACGCTCGAGGAGCCGCCTGCGGCCACGACGTTCCTGCTGGTGAGCGCCAGCCCCGACGCGCTCTTGCCGACGATCCGGTCGCGCTGTGCCCGCATCCAGCTGGGGCCGGCGCCCGAGGAGGCCATCGTCGCGCGGCTGCTGCGCGACGGTGTGCCCGAGGCGGAGGCGCGCGAGAGAGCGGCGCGCGCGCAGGGCAGCTTCTCACGGGCGCTGGAGGAGCAGGGCGAGCGGGGGGAGTTCCTCCGGGATGTGGAGCGCGCGCTCTCCGCCGGCGACGAGCGCGACGCGCTCGACCTGGCGGAGCGGTACGGCGAGCGCGATGCGGCCCTCGGCGTGGCCCGGGCGGTGCACGCCTGGACGCGCGACCTGCTCGTGGCACAGGCCGGGGCGCCGGCCCAGGCGCTCGAATCGCGCGAGCTGGCGCCGCTGGCGAAGGAGGTCGCCACGCGGGTGGCCGCCGTGCAGCTTCTCCGGCAGGCCTCGCTCTGCAGCGAGGTGGTCGAGGCGCTCGAGCAGAACGGCAACGGCCGGCTGCAGCTCGAGCGCCTGCTGCTCGGCGCGCGGGAGCTGCGGCATGGCTGAGATGGCCGAGCTTCTCGAGGAGGCGGTCGCTGGGAAAGGCCGGCAGGTCTATCTCTTCGAGGGCGACGAGTACCTGGCGCGCACCTCCGCGCGCGAGCTGGCGGAGGCGCTGGTGCCGCCCGCGGAACGCGCCTTGAACCTGGTCGTCATCGACGCATCCGCGGGCGCGCGCGAGATCGCGTCGCACCTCATGACCATCGGCATGTTCGCCGCGCCCAAGGCGGTGCTGGTCGAGGGAGCGGACGCGTTCGCCGAGGAGGTGGACGCCGAGCGCGAGCTCGCGCGCGCGCGGGATCTGTGGCAGGCGAAACGCCAGCGCGATGCGGCTCGCAGGTTGCTGAAGCTGGTGCGGCCGGCCGGGTGGGGCGCGGCCGACGTCGCTTTCGGCTCGCGCACGGCGGCCTCGGCGGCGAAGTGGCGCAAGGAAGTGGGCGCGGCCCCCGAGGAGGGCGACAAGCCGTGGCTGCAGGAGTTGTCGGCCTGGGCGCTGGCGCAGAACGTCGCCGCCCCGCCCGAGGATCTGGAAGTGCTGGTGAAGGCGGTCGAGCGCGGGCTGCCGCCGAAGACGCATCTGCTGCTGGTGGCGGAATCGCTTCCGCCCAAGCACCCGCTGGTGCGGCTCGCGCAGGCCCACCTCAAGCGGCGCGCGGAGCGCCGCGGGCGCACCATCGACACGCTCGACATTTCCCAACTGGTCGAGCAGGAGCTGGGCCCTTTGAAGAAGCGGCTCGCGCGCGACGCCGAGGCGGAGCTGAAGAACCGGCTCGGCGACGACTTGCGCCTCATCGCCAACGAGTTGCAGAAGCTGGCGCTCTTCGTGGGCGAGCGGCCGCAGATCACCCGCGCCGACGTGGAGGCCGTCGTCGCGCCGGTGCGCGAGGAAGAGTTCTTCGCGCTGGCCGAGGCGGTGGGGGAGGGCGACGTCAGCAAGGCGCTGCAGCTCTTCGACGACGAGCTGCGCCGAAAGGCCAACGCCTCGTCGGTGGCGCTGCCGTTCCTGGGAGGGGTGGCCAGCGCGGTGCGCAGGGCGCTGGCCGACAGCGCGCGCTACGCCGGGCTGCCGGCGCGAGAGCTGGGTTACAACGAATACCAGTCGAAAGTCTTTCCCGCCCTCGAGGAGGAGCTGGCCGCCAGAGGCCAGAAGGTGCCGCACCCCTTCGGCGCCTGGCTCGGCTACAAGCGTTCGCGCCGCAAGCCGCGCTCGTTCTGGCGAGAGGCGCTGGTCCAGTGCGCCGAGGCGGACTTCGATCTGAAGAATGGCGCCGACCCCAGATTGTTGATGGAGCGCCTCCTCGTCGAGGTCTGCGCCGGCTGAAGTATGCCTGGCGCGGCCGCCGCAGGCGGCTGAGCGCCTGTGTCTGCGTGTCCGCGTGAATACGCGGACACGCTTGTTATGCTAGACGGGCGCGATGGCCTCCCGCCTGCTCGTCACTCACGCGCTGCCGTACGCCAACGGCGACATCCACCTCGGCCACCTGGTCGAGTCGGTGCAGACCGACGTCTTCGTGCGGGCGATGAAGGCGATGGGACGCGAGGCGCTTTTCATCTGCGCCGACGACACGCACGGCACGCCCATCGAGATCAGCGCCGCCAAGGCGGGCGTCCGGCCCGAGGAATGGATCGAGGGCGTCCACCGCCGGCACCTCGAGGACTACAAAGCGTTCGAGATCGACTTCGACCTTTTCTACACCACGCATTCGCCGGAAAACGAGCTGCACGCCCGCCGCATCTTCGAGGCGCTGCGCGCCGACGGCGCCGTCGAGAAGCGCGGCGTGGAGCAGATGTATTGCCCCACCGACAAGCGGTTCCTTCCTGACCGATACATCCGCGGCGAGTGCCCCAACTGCGGCACGAAGGATCAATATGGCGATTCGTGCGAGAACTGCGGCGCCACCTATGAGCCGACCGATCTGAAGAACCCCCGCTGCGCCATCGACGGCAATACAACATTGGAGCGGCGCACTTCGACGCATTATTTCGTGCGATTGTCCAAGTATCAGGACTTCCTGCGCGAGTGGACGCATGCGCCGGGGCGGCTGCAGCCGGAGATCCTCAAGTCGCTGGAGAAATGGCTCGCCGAGCCGCTGCGCGACTGGGACGTGTCGCGCGACGCGCCGTACTTCGGTTTCAAGATTCCCGGCGAGGAATCGAAATACTTCTATGTATGGCTGGACGCCACGGTCGGATATCTGAGCTCCACCGACCACTGGTGCCAGGAGCACGGGCGGCGAGTGGAGGAGTTCTGGGGCGAGAAGGCCGATTGCGACATCGTCCATTTCATCGGCAAGGACATCGTGTATTTCCATACGCTGTTCTGGCCGGCGATGCTCAAAGCAGCCCACTGGAAGGTGCCGGCGCGGGTGCACGTCCACGGCATGCTCGGAGTCGAGGGCGCCAAGATGAGCAAGTCGCGCGGGACCTTCATCAATGCGCGCGACTACCTGGAAGGGGGGCTCGACACGGAATGGCTGCGCTATTTCTATGCGGCCAACCTGGGGCCGTCGCCGAGCGACATCGATCTCTCGCTCAAGGAGTTGAAGAACCGCGTCAACGGCGAATTGCTCGCCAACGTGGGCAACCTCGCCAACCGCGCATTGTCGTTGCTGTGGAAGAACGGCGGGCGATTGACCCGCTGTGCGGCGCCGCTGCAGAACGTGCCGTCCTTGGAGAAGGAGATCGCCGATCTGTACGTGCGCTGCGACACGCGAGGGGTCGTGCAGAAGGTGCTCGACTATTCGTCTACCGCGAACGCGCGATTGCAACAGAAGAAACCATGGGACCTGCTCAAGTCGGCCCCCGACGAGGCCAAGGCCGAGCTGACGCTGGCGGTCAACGTCGCGCGGCTCTGCGCGCGCTGGCTCGCTCCCATCGTCCCACGCTTCGCTCGCGGCGTGGAGGAACAGAGCGGCGCCGCATTGAAATGGGGCGATTTCACCCCTTTGGAAGATGCCGCCATCCGCGAGCCGAAGCCGCTGGTGCGAAGAGTGGAAGACGCGGACATCCAGAAGCTCGCCAGCAAATTCGTCGCCGCTGAAGCGCCCGAGGCCCGAGGCCCGAGGCCCGAGGCCTCGGCAATAGGTCCGAGGCCCGAGGCCTCGGCAATCACCATCGATGAATTTGGAAAGATCGACCTGCGCGCCGGCAAGGTCCTCTCTGCCGAGCGCGTCCCCAAGAAGGACAAGCTGCTCAAGCTGACAGTCGACCTGGGAGAAGGAGCGCCGCGCACCATCGTCAGCGGCGTGGCCAAATCGTACGCGCCCGAGGAGCTGGTGGGAAAGAACGTCTGCGTGGTGGCCAACCTTCCGCCGCGCGATTTCGGCAAAGGGCTCGTCTCGCACGGCATGATCCTCTTCTCCGACGGGGGCACGCGCGAGCACACCGCGGTCGAGCTGCCCGCGGACGTCGCGCCGGGAGCGAAGGTGAAGTGATGGGCCTCTTCTCCTCGCTCTTCGGAAAAAAGCCCGAGTCCGAAACCCCGCAGGTCGACGAGGAAGAAGCGCCGGGCGTGCCGCTCGAGGAGCTGGCCGCCGAGCTTCATTCTCCCGAGGGCGCGCTCCGCGTCGACGCGGCCCGGGCTCTGCTCGAGCGCTGGCGCGGCGGCGATTCGCAGGCCGCGGAGATCATCGCGCCGCAGCTTTCCGCTCTGCTCGAAGACCCCGAGCCGCTGGTGCGCTTGGCGGGCCTGCAGGGCGTACGCCTCTTGCGCAAGCCGGAGAACGTCGAGAAGAATGCCAGCGGGGTGCTGGCGCTTCTCGCCGACCCCATCGCTCAGGTGCGCACCGCGGCGGTCTGGTCGGCGGTACGGCTCCCCGGCGAGGGGGCGCGACAACAAGTGCGCGCCTTGTTGACCTCCACCGAGGAGCCGATGCGCTTCGCCGCCGCCTGCGCGCTCTCCGACGTGCGCGACGCGGCCGCGCTGCCCGAGCTGAGCGCGGCGCTGCGCGAGGACCACCGGCGGCAGGAGGCGCTCTCCGCGCTCATGTCGCTGGGCGACGCTGGCGCGCTGCCCGAGATCGCCAGGCTCTTCGAGGATGAATCGCTGGGCGATTTCGATCGCACGCTGGTGGCGGCGGCGTTGGCGCGTTTCGGCGATGCACGCGGCGGGGCGCACCTGGTCGAGCGCATCGAGCAGGATTCCGACGACCGCCCCGTCGCGGCCGAATGGGCGGGCCGGCTCGGCATTCAGGACGCCGCCCCGGCGCTCGGCGAGCTGGCGGATGCCGAGGGCGATCCCGCGCGAGGTGCGGCCATGCGCGCGCTCGGGCGCCTCCACGCGCCGGGCGCCGAGGAGCGACTCTTGCGCGTGGCCGGCTCGGATGACGCGCCGGACGATCTGCGCATGGATGCGGCGGAGGGCCTGGCCGAGCTGGGCACGCCCGCCGCCCTCGAGTTCCTGCGGAAGGTGGCCGCAGGCGAACCTTCCGAGCTGGCCCAGCTGTGCCGCGAGTTGCTCGTCGAGATCGAGGCGGCGGCCAGGTGATGCTCATCGACTCGCATGCGCACCTCGATTCCGAGGAGTACGGCGCGGATCTGGAAAAAGTGGTGGCCCGCGCGCGCGAGGCGGGGCTGGCGCACATCGTGCTGGTCGGCCAGTGGCCGCGCGCCCGCGAGTCGCTCGAGCTGTCGCGGCGCGATCCGTCGTTCTTTTCAGCGACGGCCGGCATCCATCCGCACGACGCCGCGCAGGGGGATTTCGCGGAGATGGAGAAGCTGTGTGCAGAGCCGGAGATCGTGGCCGTCGGCGAGTGCGGGCTCGACTTTCATTACGATCGCTCGCCGCGCGACGTGCAGCGCGACTTGTTCGTGCGCCACCTGCGGCTCGCCAAGGCGCTGCACAAGCCGGTGGTGGTGCACACGCGCGAGGCCGATCTCGAAACGGCCGACATTCTCGGGCGCGAGCTGGGCCCCGACGGGGGCGTCATCCACTGCTTCACCAGCGACTGGCCCGCGGCGCAGCGCTACCTGGCGCTGGGCATGTACATCAGCTTTTCCGGCGTGCTCACGTTCCGCAACGCCGGGGCCGTGCGCGATGCAGCCGCAAAAATGCCGCTCGACCGCATCCTGGTGGAGACCGACTGCCCGTTCCTCGCTCCCGTGCCCCATCGGGGGAAGCGTAATGAACCTGCCTACGTCGCGCTGACCGCGGCGCGGCTCGCCGAGCTGCGCGGTCTTCCGCCGGCCGAGCTGGCGAGCGCCACGTCGGAGAACGCCCGGCGCGCCTTGCGCTTGCCGGGCCGATCGAATGAATCTTCGGCCGGCCCGGGGTGTCCCATACGGAGGGAGTGACCATGACGAAGCTCATCGCAGGTTTGATCCTCGCCGCCGGGTTCTCGACCGCCGCGCTGGCCGCCGAGAAGACCGAGACCATCAAGGTTTCCGGCTGGCACTGCGGCGGCTGCGCTGCGCGCACCGAGTCGGCGCTCAAGGACGTCAAGGGCGTGAGCACCGTGGCTGCCGACAAGACCAAGAAAGTAGTGACCGTCACGTACGACGACGCCAAGGCCAGGCGTGCCGATCTCGAGAAGGCGATTGCCGACTCGGGCTTCAGCGTCGATAAGTAGCCGTGCCGCGGCTCAGCCTTCCCAGCTGAGCCATTCCTCGCCGAGCTGTTCCTCGGCCGTCTCGGTCTTCCAGCGGCCCTTCCATTCGACCACCTCCCAGCCGCGGCGCAGCGCCTCGCTGCGGAAGGCCGGCTTGGGGTTGACCACGACGGGGTGGCCCACTTCCTCGAAGAGCGGAGTGTCGGCCACGCTGTCCGAGTAGAGATAGCAGCGCCCCACGTCGATGCCGTGCCGCGCGAGGATCTCCTTCACACGCTCTCTCTTCCCCTCGCGAAAGACGATGGGCGAGACCAGCTCGTCGCTCGACACGCCCTGCTTGATGACGGCGCGCGTCCCCACCGCTTCGTGGGCGTGCAGGAAGCGCCCCAGCTCGTCGATGATGAACTGCGGCGACCCCGACGCGACCAGCACCAGGTGGCCCATGAGCAGGTGCCGGCGCACCGTGCGCAGCCCCTGCTGCGTGACGCGCTTCTTGACGTGCCGCTCGAAGCACTTGCTCGCCAGGTCGCGCAGCCGGTCGGCGCGAATGCCTTGCTGGGCGCGGCTGCCGAGCGCGACCATGTCCGCCTCGGAAAGGCGCTTGCGCGCATATTCATAGAGCGCCCGCGGCACCTGCGAGCGCACGGCCGGGGCCATCTCGCGGTTGGAGTACAGATACCAGGTGAAGATCGTCCCGGCGTTCCCGTCGAGGAGCGAGTCGTCGATGTCGAACACCGCCGCGATGCGCTGGAACGGCTGCATCACTTTCCCTCGCGGTAGATTCCCGGTCCGGCGAACCGGCGCGCGTCGTCCTGCGGCGTGCCGCTCTTCAAGAGCTGGCGGCCGTAGAGGTTCTTCTTGTCCGTCCAGCGCCCCTCGGGAGCCGCGGCGAAGAGCTGGCCGAAGGAGCTGACGCGCGTGTCCAGCTCGTCGAGCGCGTGCACCGCCATGGCCTCGAGCGTGACGGGCTCCTTGGGGCTGCCGTACTCGAGGCGGCCGTGGTGCGCGACGACGAGGTGCGTGATGCGCCACTCCAACTCGCGCGGGAACCCCTCGATGCGCGCCGCTTTCTCGCGGATGAGCTGGCAGGTGAGCACGAGGTGGCCGACCAGCTTGCCCTCGTCGGTGTATTCGAATCCTGGCTCGGGGGAGATCTCGCGCGACTTGCCGAAGTCGTGCAGCAGGCAGCCGGCAGTGACCAGGTCGCGGTCGAGCTGCGGGTAGTGATCGCAGACGCGCCAGCCGAGCTGCATCACGCTCAGGGTGTGCTCGCACAGGCCGCCCACGAAGGCGTGATGGATGCCCTTCGCCGCCGGGGCGCGGCGGAAGGCCGGCGCCAGCTCCGAATCGTCGAGGAACGATTCGAGCAACGCGCGGACGTGGCCGTCGCGCACCTGGGCGACCAGCGCGCGGATCTGCGCGAACATCGCGTCGGGGTCCATGGCCGTCGTGTACCACACCGGGCCGACACGGTAAGCCGTCTAGGCTTCCTCTTCGTCCTCGGCGGCCGCTTTCGCGCCGGCCGTCTTTTTCGCCGCGAGCCTTGCCTTTTCCGCCTCCGCGGCAGCCAGCTCCTCGGCCGGCCTCGGCTCGATGGTGTAGTCGGAAATCTTTCCCTGCGCCTTGAGCGAGCGCAGCCCCTGGTCGAGCGCGAGCCAGCGGCTCTTCGCGCGCACCTTGATGATCACCGGGGCTGCCGGCCGCTTGATGAGGCTGACCCGATCGTACTCGCCGGAGAGGATGCTCACCGACCAGTTCGCCTCGAGGTCGGTGTCGACGCGCACGTCGCACTCCTTGCCCTCCCAGATCGCCTTCGCCATGGGCGCTCTCTCTATCACAGCTCAGCGCGCAGGAACGGCGCGCACGGCACCGGACGGAAGCGCACCGGTCTTCCCGGCCACCGCGCCGGCGTGGGACTGGATCCAGAGAACGCCGAGCAGTCCCAGCACCATCATCGCCAGCGTGATCCAGAGCAGGCGCTTGCTGTCACGCTTGTTTTCCTGGGCGGTGCCATGAATCCACGGTAGCTGCGAGGCGGGGACCCATTGGTCGCCGCGCAGAATCAGGTCGTCGCCCGCGATGACGCCGCGGTTGTAGAGCTTGAAGAACTCCTTCTGGCTGGCGATGGTCAGCTCCTGCGAACCGCCCGGCTGCTTGACCTGGAGCTTCATCGGCCCGGCAGCTTAGGGACGGGAACGTCGGGCGGCAATCCTCGCCCATGCTTCGGCCTTCGGCCTCCGCTCCGGCGCCGGCAAAAGCCGTCGTCCTGCGACGCGAGCCGTCGTCCTGCGACGCGGCGCGGCGCGAAGCGCGTTACGCGTTTTTGCGTTGAATCCTTCGCACCGCAACGCGCCAATCGACGCCACATGACTTGCAACGTATTGATTTTTATGGAATCACCATTTCGGCAGCAGGGTTGCAGAGTACCGAACGCACAGTACCGAACGCGGCCCCTCGGCCCCCACGAGGTCAAATGTCCGACAAGGTTTCAACTCAGACCGCTACGAAAGCGACTGCGGCTCTTCCCTTCGATCGTTCCGCTGGCGCGCGTATCCTCGCGCGGTCGTTCTACAAGGAGCTTCGCTCCAGCGGCTACACGCCGAAGCAGCTGCTCGCGCTCTCGACCGAGCTGATCGATCTCATCACGCGGGATCTGCAGGCCGAGCGCAAGGGCGCCGCCTGAAGTAATGCTTTTCGTCTCCAGCGAGCCTTGACGGTCCGCCCCGCGGATCCTATTTGTGCCTCCCTTCAAGGAGGCCTCACTCATGGCTCGTTTCGCCATCAACGGCTTCGGTCGCATCGGCCGCAACATCCTTCGCGCCGCCATCAAGCGCGGGACCCAGTTCGACGTCGCGCTCATCAACGACATCGACAAGCCGAAGACGCTGGCCCACCTCTTCAAGTACGACTCGGTGCACGGCGTCTTCGCCGGGACCGTCGAGGCCACCGAGGACGCGGTCGTCATCAATGGCAAGAAGATCGCCGTCAGCGCCAAACGCGACCCCTCAGAGCTGTCGCACCGCCAGCACGGCGTGGACATCGCGCTCGAGTGCTCGGGCCGCTTCACCGACCGCGCCAGCGCCGAGAAACACATCGGCGCGGGCGCTCGCAAGGTCATCATCTCGGCGCCGGGCAAGGGGCAGGACCTGTCGCTCTGCTACGGCATCAACCACGAGAAATACGACCCGGCGAAGCACCACGTCATCAGCAACGCCTCGTGCACCACCAACTGCCTCGCGTCGGTCGCCAAGGTGCTGATGGACAGCTTCGGCATCGAGCGCGGGCTGATGACCACCATCCACTCGTACACCAACGACCAGCGCATCCTCGACTTGCCGCACGAGGACCTGCGGCGGGCGCGGGCCGCCGCCATCAACATGATCCCCTCGTCGACCGGCGCGGCGAAGATGATCGGCGAGGTGATCCCCGAGCTCAAGGGCAAGCTGAACGGCACCTCCATCCGCGTGCCGACGCCCAACGTGTCGATCGTGGACCTGACCGCCGAGCTGTCGCGCAAGACCACCGTCGACGAGATCAACGCCGCCTTCAAGGCCGCCGCCGAGGGAAAGTTGAAGGGCATCCTCGCCTACAACACCGAGCAAACCGTCTCGGTCGACTACAACGGCGACCCGCACTCTTCGATCTTCGACGCCACGCAGACCGCGGTGGCCGACGACGGGAAGTTCGTCAAGGTCTTCAGCTGGTACGACAACGAGTGGGGCTTCTCCAACCGCATGGTCGACGTGGGACAGCTCATCGCCTCCAGGCTCTAGCGGCGATGATCCGCACCATCGAGCAGCTCGACATCGGGGGGAAGCGGCTATTCGTGCGCGTCGACTTCAACGTGCCGCTGGAGAAGAAGACGCGCAAGGTGAAAGACGACGCGCGCATCCGCGCCGCGCTGCCCACCATCCGGCACTGCGTCAAGCGCGGCGCCAGGGTGATCCTCGCCTCGCATCTCGGACGGCCCGAGGGAAAGGTCGTTCCCGAGATGTCGCTCGAGCCGGCCGGCGCGCGACTCAGCCAGCTGCTCGGGCAGGACGTCATCTTCGCCGACGACTGCGTGGGCGACGGCGTGCGCAAGCTGGTGGGCGAGTTGAAGGAGGGCCAGGTGTTGCTGCTCGAGAACCTGCGCTTCCATCCCGAGGAGGAAGCCAACGACGACGCGTTCTCCCGGCAGCTGGCCTCGCTCGCGGACGTCTACGTCGACGACGCTTTCGGCACCATGCATCGCGCGCACGCCAGCACTGTCGGCATGGTGAAGTACCTGCCGCAGCGCGGGGCGGGGTTCCTCGTCGCTTCCGAGCTGAAGCACTTGCAGCCGCTCCTCAAGGGCGCGGCGAAGCCGTATCTCGCCATCCTCGGCGGCGCCAAAGTGAGCGACAAGATCAAGGTGATCGACCAGCTCCTCACGCGCGTCGACGCGCTGCTCATCGGCGGGGCGATGGCGTACACGTTCCTCGCTGCGCGGGGAGTGCCGGTGGGCGCGTCGCGCGTGGAGAAGGACAAGATCGAGGTGGCGAAGCGGATTCTGCAGCGGAGCCGCGTCGAGGTGCTGCTGCCGATCGATCACGTGGTCGCGCGCGAGCCCAAGGGCGGCATCGCGACCGAAGTGGTCGCGCAAATCCCCGAAGGAATGCTGGGGCTCGACATCGGCCCGAAGACGCGCGAGCTGTACCGCCAGCGCATCGCGACTGCGCGCACCGTCTTCTGGAACGGGCCGATGGGTCTCTTCGAGGTGGAGGAATTCGCGGCTGGCACGCGCGCGGTCGCGGAGGCGCTGGCCGAAGCGACAGGGCGAGGCGCGCAGACGGTGGTGGGCGGCGGCGACTCGGCGGCGGCCATCGCCGAGATGGGCCTCGCCGACAAGGTCACGCACGTGTCGACCGGGGGCGGCGCCTCGCTGGAATTCCTCGAGGGGCGGGAGTTGCCGGGGCTGAAGGCGCTCGAGGACTAGAACGAGAACGAGAACGAGAACTAGAACTAGAACTAGAACTAGAACGAGAACGAGAACCCAAACGAAAACGAAAATCGTAAACGGACTTTGAAAGTACCCGTTTGAGATTGCGATTTGGATTGGGAGCAAGCCCGCGCCAACGCCTTCGGCGTTGTCACTGGGGCTTGCAACGTTTTCGATGACGAAGACGATGAGGATTTGTAGCTCGCTGCGCTCGCGCTGAGCTTCGACCGTCGTCCGTTCGTGACGAACTGGACGACTCTTCCACACGAAACCTTGACTGCGTATCAGGTCGCTTGCGAGCTGCTTGTTGCGGTGAAGAGGGCAGAGATCGCAGACCTCAAGCTGCGTGATCAGGCTCTGCGAGCTGCCAAGAGTGTGTGTCTCAACATCGCAGAGGGTACGGGGCGCACTGGGGCTGATCAGAAGCGGGTCTTTGTCATTGCTCGCGGTGAAGCTTCCGAGACCGTCGCGGCGCTGCATATTGCAGGACTCTGTGGGGACTGTGATGCGAATTGCGCTCGTCTCGGGGCAGCTCTTGGCCGTAGGGTCTATGCGCTCCTGAGCGGGCTTGCTCCCAATCCAAATCGCAATCGCAAACGGGTACTTTTATCTTAACCAGAGACCAGCCCAGGCTGTTCGGTGAAGCCGAAGTGGTCTACAAAGGGCGACATGCCTCGACGCAAGTTCATCTGCGGGAACTGGAAGATGCACAAGACCAGCGCCGAGGCGGTGGCGCTGGTGCGCGAGTTGCGGCGGCGCCTCAACACGCAGGTGGAGATCGCCGTCGCGCCGCCCTTCACGGCGCTCTCGAAGGTGAAGGAGGCGCTGATGGGCAGTCCCATCCAGCTCTTCGCGCAGAACTGCCATTACGAGAAGCAGGGCGCGTTCACCGGCGAAATTTCGGCGCCGATGCTGGCGGAGGTAGGCTGCGACGGCGTCATCCTCGGGCACAGCGAGCGGCGCCAATACTTCGGCGAGAGCGACGAGGGCGTGAACAAGAAGATCAAGGCCGCCCTCGAGGCGGGCCTGCACCCCATCGTCTGCGTAGGCGAAACGTTGCAGGAGCGCGAGGCCAACCACACCTGGGAAGTCGTCTCGGGACAGCTGCGCGGCGCTCTGGCGGGACTCGCCCCTGTGCAGATCGGCAAGCTCACCCTCGCGTACGAGCCGGTCTGGGCCATCGGCACCGGCAAGACCGCCACCACCGGCCAGGCGCAGGAAGTGCACGGGCAGATCCGCGGGTTCCTGCGCGAGATGGCCGGCCCCCATACGGCCGAGGCGGTGCGCATCCAGTACGGCGGCAGCGTCAAACCGGACAACGCGGCCGAGCTGCTCGGTCAGCCGGACATCGACGGCGCGCTCGTCGGGGGCGCGTCGCTCAAGGTGGACGACTTCGCCAGGATCGTCGCAGGAGCAAAACCATAGTGGAGGGCACAGCCATGGCCCGTCCGTCGCTCGCCATCACCGTCAACGGCCGCATCGAGTTCGACAACCCGTTCATGCTCGCGTCGGGCCCTCCCGGCACCAACGGGAAGGTCATCGCCAAGAGCTACGACCTGGGCTGGGGCGGCGCGGTCATCAAGACCATCTCGCTCGACGCCTCGAAGGTCATCAACACGGCGCCGCGCTACGGCAAGCTTAGGGGGCGCGAGTCGAACGAGGTGATCGGCTTCGAGAACATCGAGCTGATCAGCGACCGGCCTTTCGACACCTGGCTCGACGAGCTGCGCCAGCTGAGGAAGAACTACCCGAAGAAGGTCCTCATCGCCTCGATCATGGAGGAGTACCGGCGCGAGGCGTGGCACGAGATCGTGCGGCGCGTGCAGGAGACGGGCGTCGACGGGTTCGAGCTGAACCTCTCCTGCCCGCATGGCCTGCCCGAGCGCAAGATGGGCATGGCGATGGGCGAGAACCCCGAGCTGGTGAACGAAGTCTGCGGCTGGGTGAAGGAGGTGGCGAAGATCCCCGTCTGGGCGAAGATGACGCCCAACGTGGGCCACGTCACCGAGCCGGCCGGCGCGGCCATCAAGGCCGGCGTCGACGGCATCAGCGCCATCAACACCATCCTCTCCATCATCGGCATCGACCTGCGCTCGCTGCGGCCCATGCCCACCGTCGAGGGCTACACGGTGGCGGGCGGCTACTCGGGACAGGCGGTGCGGCCCATCGCGCTGCGGCAGGTGATGGAGATCGCGCGCGCCTTCCCCGGCGTGCCCATCTCCGGCATGGGCGGCATCGAGACGGGGACCGACGCGGCGCAGTTCTTCCTCCTCGGATCGCACACCGTGCAGGTCTGCACGGGCGCGATGCTGCGCGGGTACGAGATCATCTCCGAGCTGAAGGCGGATTTGGAGCGGTTCATGGTCGACCACGAGTTCACCGACTTGCGGCAGTTCATCGGCAAGTCGCTGCCGTATTTCTCGACGCATCACGACCTGGTCTCTCGCCAGAAGCAGGCCAAGGCGGAGAAAGCCGTGGCGTCGAACCGCGACGCAGAGACGTGGAAGGGCGCCATCGCGAAGGAGACGGAAACATTGACCACCAACTGAGGAGGGACTTCATGCGCTGGACGCCGCTCGCCGTTCTCTTCATCGCCGTTCCAGCGCTTGCGCAGTCCCGGCCGGCGGTGGGCCCCGCTGACGAGAAAGCCGTCCGCGAATATAAACTGACCACCTCCGGCGTCGACAAGTTGCTGACGGCGAACCAGCTCTTCGCCGAGATGGTGCTGAAAGACCCCGCAAAGCAGGCCGAGAAGGCGAGACCCTTCGCCGCCAGGACGATCGACGAGAGCGTGAAGAGGCTCGAGGCGGTGCCGGGAACCGCGGCGGTGCTCAAGAAGGTGGGCTTGAGCCCGCGCGAGTACGTGGTGGGGACGTTCGCGATGATCACCGCGGCGATGTGGTCCGCCATGATCAAGCAGTACGCGCAGGCCGCCTCCCAGATGCCGGCCGAGGTCAACCGCGACAACCTCAAGTTCATCGATACGCACCCTGAGATCATCGAAAAGTGGCAAGGGATGTGGGAAGGCGCCGGCAGGCAAGGCAAGCGAGCCGCGAAAGCGCCGGACGAGAGCGAGGCCCAGTCAAAGTAGCCGTGGCCCGCGCATCGTTGCCCGGCCCAGGATTTATGGGCCAAGAATGCTACTGCACCACCACGTCGTCGTAGAGCGTGTACGTCGGGTCGGTGGCCCAGTTGTCGTCGTGGTCGATGAGCGTCAGCGTGTAGCTGTGGCCGGCCGTCACGGCGCCGCTGACCTGGGCCCAGGTGCCCGCGTTGTTGCACGTCCTGGGCAGCACCGTCGCGATGGTCCCCGCCGTGTTGTCCTTGAGCGTCGCGGTGGCCCAGTCGTACGTGACGGTGTCGGGGCAGACGACCTTGTACCAGAACGACAGCTTCGACGACCCGGCCGGCGCCGTGAACGTCTGCGCGATGGAGCTGTCGCCGTTGAACGGAGCGGTGCTGCCCACGCGCGCCGCGTACGTGCCGGTGTGGCCGCCCGTCGTCACCGCCGTCGAGCCGGCGCTGGTCCAGCCCGAGAGCGTGCCCGTCTCGAAGCCGCCGTTGGCGATCCCGCCGGGCGGCGGCGGCGGCGGCGTGGCGTTCACCGTCAGGCTGATCGACGCGGTGTGCGTGGCCGACGTGCCCCTGCCGGTGACGGTCACGTGGTACGTGCCGGCCGGAGTGCTGGACGCGGTGGAGATGGTCAGCGTCGAGCTTCCCGCGCCGGTGATCGATGTCGGGCTGAAGCTCGCCGTCGCGCCGCTGGGCAAGCCGCTGGCCGAGAGCGAGACCGTCTGCGCCGAACCGCTGGTGACGGCGGTGGTGATGATCGACGTGCCGGAGGCGCCCTGCTGCAGCGAGAGCGACGTCGGGTTGGCGCTGATGGAGAAGTCGTTCGCCGGCGGCGGGGGCGGCGTGCCGCCGCAGCCGGGGAACTTGAACGCGCCGATGCGCGAGTGCCAGTTGAACTCGCCGGTGCCGGCCAGGTACTCGGTCGTGTACCAGAAGGTGCAATCGTCGACCGGGTCGACGCCCATCATCGAGTAGTCGCCCCAGCGCGAGAGCCCGCGCGCGCCGCCCTGCGACCCGCCGCCGTTGATGATGGTGCCTTCGCCCTGCGTCATCGAGCCGGGCGCATCGCCGGCGAGGCGTCCCGTGTAGTGGATCTGCGGCGAGAGCGAGCCGCTGGAGAGGCTGAAGCCGAGCGCGATGTTGCCCTGCTGGTCCATCGCCATCGAGCCCATCCAGCGGTAGTTCGAGTCGGGCGCGTAGGTGCCCTGCTGGAAGACCGAGACGCTGCCGCCGCTCACGCGCAGCTCGTACCAGCGCACGCCCACCGAGGTCCCGGCCGTCACCGAGTGGTTGACGACCATCGTCTCATGATCGCCGAAGTTGCGGTAGGCGAGGCGGTACATGAGGCGGTCGGCGAGCGAGTCGAGCTGCTGGCTGGTGCCCGCCTGGGGGATGCAGGTGCCGCCGCTGCACGCTTCAGTGAAGGCCGCCACGGGAACCAGCGTGGGCCCGGTGAAGGTCGAGTTGGCCGGCGTGGTCCAGTCGACGTGGAACTTCCACACGCCGAGGTTGTTGGTGCCGAAGGCGACGGCGTAGTTGGGCGAGCCGGCCGGCGGCGGCCGCGCGCCGTCGACGTCGGCGGGGAGGAGGCCGCCCCACGCGTTCGTCGTGTTGAAGCACTGCTGCGTGGCGGGCTGGCCGTTGAGCATCCGGGCGCGGTCGAAGGCGCAGACCTTGGCGCCGCTGAACGTCGTCGCGTTGGCGAAGATGTTGTACGTCGTGTAATAGGCGTCGGGCCACACGCCCGTCTTGGGATAGTCGTTGAAGTCGGTGTTCCCGTAGTCGAACGAGTAGCGCCAGTACTGGCCGGTGGGATCGCCCGTCTTCGATACGGCCACGCATTGCGTGTACGGCGTGGTGGTGACGGAGAACTGCGAGATGACCCAGCGGTCGGCTTGCGCGTCGTAGATCGCGATCGGGTCGCCGTCGTTGTTGGTCTGGCAGCCGCCGCCGAAGCCGCTCCAGAGCGTATTGATGGTGACGGGGCCGAAGAGGACTGTGCCGGTCTTGTTGAAGATGGCGAAGTCGGTGTTGACGATCTGCAAATAATGGTTGAGGCCGATGTCGCCGTTGGTGTCGGGCGGAGCGGAGGCCACCGAGAACGTCCCGGCCGGCCCGGTGAATCCTTGCCCCACGCCGTCGAAGGTCACGCTCGGCGCCGGCATGAGCAGCGGCGGCACGCTGGTCTGAACCGTGGCGCGCGGCAGCGAGGCGAAGTGGCCGGACGGGCCGCGCGGGATGCGCATGGGCTCGTGCTCGATCGGCGCTTGCCGCTCGGCGGGGGTGATGAGGTAGAGCGGCGGTGACTCGTCGTGGTGCGCGGCCAGCGCCACGCTCGGGGAGCGGAGCGTGGTCGCTTGCGACTCGTCGGCCGCTGTCTCGTCCGCCTCGGGGCGCTGGACGCAGCCGCCGATGGCAATCACGGTCGAGAGAATCCAGAAGTCCGGCCCGATACCCCGCTTCGGCATCTTCCCACCCCGTCGGTTTTTGCGCCCGCTCCCGGGCGATGGCGACGGGCAGAAGAGCCGCAAAGCCTTCGGGTTCACAATGCTGTAGGGGTATGTGGGGAATGTGTCACCGAGCTGGGCATCTAGAGCTATCGACTTGATTTCAACTGCTTGTCCGATGGGTGGGGCAGAGTGGGACAATCACCCCTCATCCACACGGCCGACGTCTCAGTCGCCAAACCACCTCCCGACCAAAGTCCGACCCACCGTCCAGTCGTTGGACAAAAAAAATTATTTTTTTTATTTTTTTCGAGGCGGCCCGGAGGGACTGGCCCTAGGCCGCTTCTCGATCGCAGTAGTTTGTCGTTGTGGCTGATGAGCGTGAGCGTGTAGGCGAGCGTGGTGTGCAAGTGTGGGTGTTGGACTCCACGTCGCGCGCTTTTGCAGAACGTCCTTCGCGCGGCCGCTGGATGAAGCGTTTTTCGGAAGGACTTGTGCCTCTGACTTGTTTTTCAACTTCGTGCGCAGAGCCGCGTTGGTCATGTGCGCCGCCATTGCGTGCGGTGCGAAGGAGAACGATCGCCCGCGCGGCGTGCGTGCCTCGGCGGACGCGTCGGGCATCGAGGTCTCGTGGCAGGCGGTGTCGGGCGCGCGCGCCTATCGGGTGCAGCTTGCGGATCTCGACACGCGCGAGCAGCGCGGCGACCCGGTCGTCGTGCGCGCGACGAGCGCGCACCTGGAAGGCGCGTTCTCGCGCTCTCTCGGCGTGTGGGTCGACGCGCTGCTGCCGGACCGCACGGCGCGCGGCGTCGGGTTCGTCAGCGCGGGCGCGTCGGGCGGCACTGGCGCCTCGTGGCAGATGTTCGGGCCGCAGGATTTTCGCGCCGGCGCAGTGCGGGCGTCGTTCCAGCAACTCGCGCCGGGCGAGCATCTCGGCGTGCTGCTGGTCAACTCGGGTGGGCGCGATCCGGCAATCGCCCAGGTGGACGCGACCGGCGTTGCCGCCGCGCCTGCGCCGAGTGAGCCGCCGGCTGGTCATACGGGGCTCCGCATGGCGGAGCAGCGTGCGCCCGCATTGCACGCCCCCCAGGAAGAGATCGTCGAAACCGCCGCGCCGTCAGAGCGCCTCGTGCTGGCCGATCACACCAGCTTTTGCGTCGTGCCCGCGATGGATTTTTCGCGCCATGTCCGGAAGCCCGCCACGCGGCTGCTCTCGACCGCGCACGCCGACTTCTTCGCCGACGATGATGACGCCGCGCACTACGACGCTGCCTTGATGGCCAGGCTGGGCAGCGCGCTCGAGGAGCGTGTGCTGCCCTCGAGCAACGCCGCCTTCGGCCCGCCCACCGACGTGGACGGCAACGGCAAGCTGCTGGTGCTGCTCACGCACGAGTTGGGCGCGCACCTCAACGGCGGCTGGCTCATCGGCTACTTCGGGAACGGCGACCTGCTGCGCGGGCGCGACGAGTCGCCCGACTGCTCCGGCACGGGCTCCAACCACGCCGAGATCATCTACCTGAACGACGTCGCGAACGGCGCGGCCAACGGCTACTTCGTCGAAGATCTCGCCGCCGTCACCTATCCCGCGACCATCGCGCACGAACTGCAGCACCTCATCAACCTGGGCCGGCGCTGCGTCGAGCGGGCCTGCGACGGTCCCGAGGCTACCTGGATCAACGAGGCGCTCTCGAAGGTGGCGGAGGACCTGGCCGGGTACGGCTGGAACGCTCCGCGCGGTCGCGCCGAGGGCGCGCTCTATCTCTCGCGGCCCGCCTACGAGGGGCGCAGCCTGACGAAGTAGGGCGATCCCATCGGCAACTATCAGGGCGCGCACAGCTTCCTGCGCTTCTTTGCCGACCGTCTGGGCGACAGGCTCCCCGGAGAAATCAACCGCGACGCCGGCGGCGTGCCCGCGCTGGAGGACGCGCTGGGGCGGCCGCTGCCGCGCGCGATGGCGGAATGGGCTTCGGCGCTCCTGCTCTCCAACGAGGCGGGCGCGGCGTACAACTTCTCGGGCGCGGCGTGGTTGCCCCTCCACCAGCGTCTGCGGCACCTCGATTACCGCCGGCCGGGCGAGCAGGTCTCGATGCGCACCGACGGCATCGCCGCCTTCGTCTCGGGCGCGGGACAGGGCGGAGCGGCGGAAGTGACGGTGCGCAGCGGCGAGGACGTGCCGCCGCACGTGGTGGTGGTGCGCATCCAGGGCGATCTGCCACGCGACTAGCGCAGCGGGACGATGACGCGCTTCAAGCGCGCAGCTTGTATCCGCGCCGCAGCAGCTCGAGCGCCCACGCCGTGAGCGACGCGGCGAGGAGGGTGAGGATGCCGAAACCCGCCCAGGGCGCTTCGCCCGTCACGCCGATGAGCGAGAAGCGCATCGACTCGATCATGTAATAGATGGGGTTCAGGTGCAGCACGAACTGGAACGGCGCGGGCAGCATCGCCGCCGAATAGAACACGCCGCCGAGGAAGGTGAGCGGCGTGATGACGAAAGTGGGAATGAAGTTCACCTGCTCGAACTTCTCCGCCCAGAGCGCGACGATGAGCCCCAGGGTAGCGAAAGCGACCGAGACCAGCAGGGCGGCGGCCACGGCGTACACGGGATGCGGGACGTGTTGCCCGACGAAGAACGCCGCCGTGGCCCAGGTGAGCCCGCCCACCAACAGCGCGCGCGTGGTGCCCGCGGCGATGAAGGCGGCCAGCACCTCGAGATAGGTGAGCGGCGTGACGAGCAGGTCGACCATGGTCCCTTGCAGCTTCATGATGAAGAGCGACGACGAGGTATTGAGAAAGGCGTTGTTGATCACGCCGAGCATCACCAACCCCGGCACGAGAAACTCGATGTACGGCACGCCTTCCACTTCGCGCAGCCGCCCGCCCAGCGACCAGCCGAAGACGACGAAGTAGAGGGCGGTGGTGATGAGCGGCGAGAGGATGGTCTGCCCCGGCACGCGCAAGAAGCGCGTCACCTCTTTTCGATAGAGGGTGCGCAAGCCCAGCGTCTTGTCCTCCGGCTCGGGGACGGACAGCATCGGCCGCTCGCGCGCGGTCGCCCCGTTGCCCGCGAGCGGCTCGGGCGCGGACTGCGCGCGCAACAGCTCGATGATGACGCTCTCCAGCCGCGGCTCGTGCGTCTGCACGTCGGTGATCTGCAGACCCGAGCGCGCCACCGCCTGCAGCGGGGCGGAGATGGCTTCGCCGAGCCGCGTGGTGAGCAAGAGCGCGCCGCCACCCTCGGCCAGCGACGCGCCCGCCATGTGTAAAGACTGCGGCAGCTCGGCCAGGGGCCGTTCCAGCGCGAGCCGCACGGTGCGCCTGCTGTAGTGCGAAAGAAGGCGCTGCTTCTCCTCGACCACCAGGAGCCGGCCGTTCTTGATCACGCCGATGCGGTCGGCCAGCTTCTCGGCCTCCTCGAGGTAATGCGTGGTCAGGACGACGGTGGTTCCCTCGTCGGAGAGGCGCTTCACGTACGCCCAGAGGTCGCGCCGCAGCTCGACGTCGACGCCCGCCGTCGGCTCGTCCAGGAAGAGCACCGGCGGCCGATGCACCAGCGCCTTGGCGATGAGCAGCCGCCGCTTCATTCCGCCCGAGAGAGAGCGCGTGTTGGACTTTCGCTTGTCGCTGAGGCTCAGGTTGGCGAGGATCTCCGCCAGGCGTTGCTCGGAGAGGTGGACGCCGAAATATCCCGCCTGGAACTGGAGCGTCTCCTCGACGGTGAAGAAGGGGTCGAAGTTGATCTCCTGCGGAACCAGCCCCACGGCGCGCCGGGTGAAGCGGTAGTCGCGCACCACGTCGCGGCCCAGCACCTCCACGGTCCCTTCGCTGGCCAGCGACGTGCCGGCCACCAGGCTGATGAGCGTCGTCTTGCCCGCGCCGTTGGGGCCGAGCAGCGCGAACACCTCACCGCACTGGATGTCCAGGTCGATGTGGTCGAGGGCCGTGAAGGCCCCGTAGCGCTTGGTCGCGCCGCGGAGGCGCACGGCGGGCGTCATCGCGGTGGAAGATGCCACAGGTCTGTCGTAAGGTTCTGCCGAAACGCACGGCAGAGGGGCACACCATGGGCAATCGCCTGTTCGTCGGCAACCTTCCCTTCGATACCACCGAGGCGCAGGTGCGCTCGCTCGTCGCGGGGGACAAGCGCAACGTGCAGTCGGTGAAGCTCGTCACCGACAAGGAGACCGGACGGTCGCGCGGGTTCGCCTTCGTCGACGTCGAGGACGACGCGCAGGCGCAGGCCGCCATCGCCGAATTGAACGGCAAGGACTTCAACGGCCGCGCGCTGGTGGTCAACGAGGCGCAGGAGCGCGGGCACGGCGGCGGCGGAAAGCCCGGCGGCGGCGGCGGGTTCCGCGGCACGCCGCGCGGCAAGGAGGCGCAAGGCTCGCGCGGGTTCGGCATGCGCGGCCCGGCGCAGAACCTGCCTCGCGGCAGCACGCGCGGCGGCGGCCGCGGCGGCACGCGCGGGAGCTGAGCCGAGGTTGAAGCGAAACGGTACAGCGCGCAAACTTCAAGTCTTGCACGCGGAAATGATCGAATGCCGGGCGTGCCCGCGGCTCGTCGCCTGGCGCGAGGAGGCGGCGCGCCTCAAGGTGAAGCGTTTCCGCGACTGGACCTACTGGGCGCGGCCGGTGCCGGGCTTCGGCGATCCGCGCGCGCGCCTGCTCATCGTCGGGCTCGCGCCGGCGGCCAACGGCGGGAATCGCACCGGCCGCATGTTCACCGGCGACCGCAGCGGCGACTTCCTCTACGCGGCGCTGCACCGCGCCGGCTTCGCCAACCAGCCGACCAGCGTGCAGCGCGACGATGGACTCGCCTTGCGCGACGTCTTCATTACAGCTCCGTGCAGGTGCGCGCCGCCGGAGAACAAGCCGCTGCCCGAAGAGCTTCTGCGCTGCAGCGCCTGGCTCGACCGCGAAGTGTCGCTGCTGCCGCGCGTGCGCGTCGTGCTCGCTCTGGGAGCGATCGGGTGGGGCGCGGCGCTCTTGCATTTCGCGCGGCGCGGGCTGGAGGTGCCCAGGCCGCGTCCGCAGTTCGGGCACGGCGCGGTGGCAAGGATTCCCGGCGGCCCGGCGCTCCTGGGCAGCTACCACGTCAGCCAGCAGAACACGAACACCGGCAAGCTGACCCCGCAGATGATGGACCGCGTGCTCGTGCGCGCCAAGGAGCTGATCAACCCGCCGACAGCCCGGCCGGCGTCCAGGTAGAGCGGGTGCGGCGAGTCTCGGCGAGCAGGGCGCGGTTGCGCGCGACCACCTCCTCGTCGACGTAGGGCCGCTCGTGCCAGAGATGGAAGACGGGCGCGGAGTAGCGGATGGAATGGCCGCGCACGCCGGCGTGGGTGAGGCGCTCGCCCAGTTCCTTGTCCTCGGAGCCCCAGCCGAAGCGTTCGTCGTACCCGTTGACGCGGACGAAGTCGTCGAGCCGGCAGGACGAATTCCCCCCTTTCCACGGCGTGCGGCGCACGATGAGCGCGTCGATGAGGCGCCCCATCGGCCGCGGCAGATCGTAGGCGGGCTTGTCTCCCCGCGGGAAGCGGAACGCGCCGACGTCGGCCTCGGTCAAGGCGTTGGACGCTTCGCGCGAGAGCCGGATCACGCCGCCCGCGACGAACCGCCCCGGCCGCCACGCCTCGAGGTGCCTCTCGAGCAAGTCGCGCGCCGGGAGGCAATCGCCGTCGGTGAAAAGGAGATGGTCGCAGCCCAGCTCGCGGGCGCGCCGCACCGCTGCGTTGACCGCGCGGCACTTGCCGAAGCGATCGGGCTCGTGCGGCAGCCAGACGTGCTCCGCTCCGCCGATCGTCACCACCGCGCGCGTCTGCGGCCCGCTTCCGTCATCGGCCACCACCACGCGCTCCGGCTTGACCGATTGCCGCGCCCAGGCGCGCAGCGCCAGCCTGAGCCAGCGCGGCTGGTCGAAGGTCGCGACGATGACGGCTGTCCCCGGCATGAGCGCCGCACATTATCAAACAGTCCCTGCGCAAATTTCTTCGCTTGCGCAGTCCGTTGTGAGTCCCTACGGTGCCTCGGGAGGAATTTTGCATGCGCGTGGAGACCGAGATCCTCAAGGTTGGAGAGCGATCGAACGGAGCGCCGCAGAAGCGCCTCGCCGGCAAGGTGGCGGTGGTCACGGGCTCCTCGCGCGGCATCGGCAAGGCCATCGCCAAGGCGCTGGCCGCCGAGGGCGCAACCATGGCCGTGCACTACTGCCGAGAGCAGCAGGGGGCCGACGAGCTGGCCGCCGAACTCATCCGCGCCGGCTGCAAGGCGGCCGTCTTCCAAGCCGACGTGGCCAGGCCGGAAGACTGCCACAAGCTGCTCGAACAGACCGCCAGGTCGCTGGGCACGGTCGACATCCTCGTCAACAACGCGGGCCTCAACCGCGACCGCAGCATCCGCAAGATGTCGGCGGCGGAATGGGATGAGGTCGTCCAGACGAATCTGAACTCGGTCTTCCACTGCACCAAGGCGGTGCTCGAGCCGATGATCGCGCGCGGGTGGGGGCGCGTGATCAACATCGCCAGCATCATCGGCCAAACGGGCGCCTTCGCGCAGGCCAATTACGCGGCCACCAAGGCGGGCGTCATCGCCTTCACCAAGAGCGTGGCGCAGGAGCTGGCCAAGTACGGCATCACCGTCAACGCCATCTGTCCGGGCTTCGTCGACACCGACATGGTGGCCGGCATGCCGGAGTCGGCCAAGGATGCCGTGCGCAGCCGCATTCCGCTGGGCCGGTTTGGCGAGGCCGACGAGGTGGCGCGTCTGGTGCGGTTCCTCTGTACCGAGGGCGACTGGATCACCGGCGCGCAGCTCAACATCAATGGCGGCCAATACATGTGATCGTCACCGCCAGCGACGGCACGCGGCTGCACGTCCTCGAGCAGGGGAAGGGCGACGCGGTTCTCTGGCTGCAGGGCCTCAACGCTCCCGCCACGGCCTGGGCGGTGCAGCTGGCGCATTTCGCGCAGACCGTCCGCAGCATCGCGCCCGACGGGCGCGGGGTGGGGCAGAGCGACGCGCCCCCGCCGCCCTACACCACGCAGCAGTTGGGCGACGACGCGCTGGCAGTGCTCGACGCGATGCAGGTCGAGCGTGCGCATGTCGTCGGACTTTCGCTCGGTGGGGCGGCCGCGCAGGAGCTGGCGCTGGCGCATCCGGAGCGCGTGTGCTCGCTGGCGCTGCTCTCGACCTTCGCCGCGCAGGGGCCGCGCACGCGCGCGCTGCTCCAAGCCTGGCGGGTGCTCTACCCGCTGGTGGCGCGGGAACCGGGGCCCGAGCTGCGCGCGGCGTGGGAGCGGCAAGCCTACGCCTGGCTCTTCACGGAGAAATTCTGGCGCAGCGACGCCAACGTGCGCGCGGCGCTCCGCTTCGCCTCCACGCAGCCGCTACAGCCCGCGCAGGGGTTCATCGGGCAGGTCGACGCGGCGCTCTCGCACGACGCGCGCGACCGGCTTCCCTCGCTGCGCGTTCCCACCGCGGTGATCCACGGCGCGCTCGACCAGCTCGCGCCCCTCGTCGACGGCGAAGAGCTGGCCCGCCTCATCCGCGGCGCGGAGCTGACCGTCATTCCCGACGTAGGGCACGCGGTGAACCTCGAGGGACAGCGGGCGGTCCACGTCGCATTGCGGACGTTGTGGAAGCGCGCGCACTGATGTGAACACGCGGAACCCGTTGCGACACCGCGGTTCCCCACATGGCACACGGTTTGCTCAATGCCCTGCTGTCGCCCCCTTGGCGGGGCGTGATCGGAAAACTTGACCGGTTGCCGTTGGCTTCTTGCCGGTCGATTTGGGGTGAGGGATTAATGCTGCAGCGACCGAATCAAGTGCTGGTGATCGACGATGACGAGGCGGCGCGCGAGATCCTGGTGGAGCTTCTCGGGCGTGTCGGTTTCAACGCTTTCGCCGCGCCGGACGGCAGGGCGGGCCTCGAGTGGCTGGGCGGCGCTGCGGTGCCCCCGCAGGCGGTGCTGCTCGACCTGCGCATGCCGGGGCTCGACGGCTTCGAGGTGCTGCGCCGCTACCGCTCGGAAGGCGGCACCGCGCCGGTCATCGCGCTCTCGGCCATGGACGAGAAGGAGGCGGTGGTCAACGCGATGCGCCTCGGGGCCAGCGACTACCTCGTCAAGCCCATCGAGCCGGAGGAGCTGAAGGAAGCCATCGACCGCTGCAGCGCCGCGACGCGCCCGCCGCCCGCCGAGGACGACGAGCCGCAGGCGGTGCCCATCGTTCCCGCGGTGCGTCCCTCGGAGCAGCCGCCCATCGTCGCGCCCCTCTCGTCGCCTCGCATCGAAACCGGGCGGCGCGGCGCGCCGGCCGACTTCATCGCTTCCAGCCCGGCCATGCTCTCCATCTGGGACATGGTCGACCGCGTCGCCGAGACCGACGTGCCGGTGCTCATCCGCGGCGAGAGCGGCGTGGGCAAGGAAGGCATCGCGCGCACGCTGCACGAGCGCAGCCCGCGGCGCGGCAAGCCGTTCGTGAAGATCAACTGCGCGGCGTTGCCCAGCGAGCTCCTGGAGTCGGAGCTGTTCGGGCACGAGCGCGGCGCGTTCACGGGAGCGACCAGCGAGAAGCCGGGAAAGTTCGAGCTGGCCGACCACGGGACCATCTTCCTCGACGAGATCGGCGAGATGCACCCCGCGCTGCAGGCCAAGCTTCTGCAAGTATTGCAGGACGAGGAGTATTACCGCGTGGGCGGCAAGCGGACGCTGCACGCCGACGCTCGGGTGGTGGTCGCGACCAACCGCGTGCTCGAGCACGAGATCGCGCGCGGGAATTTCCGCGAAGACCTCTACTATCGATTGAACGTAGTCAGCGTCCTGGTTCCCCCCCTGCGAGACAGGAAGGAAGACATCCCCGGATTGATCGAGCTGTTCCGCCGGAAGTACGGCAGCAAGTACCGGCAGGGGGCGATGCTTTTCTCCGACGAGATGATGCGGCGGCTGCTCGAGTACGACTATCCGGGAAACGTGCGCGAGCTGGAGAACCTGGTGCGCAGGCTGGTGGTGCTGCGCGACGAGAAGTACGTGCTCGACGAGCTGAGCGCGGCGGTGAGCCGCAGGCCGGCGCTATCGGTACCGCTGCAGGCGGGGCCGGCGGGCGGGTCGCTGCCGCCGGCGAGCCAGGGCGTGTCGCACGCGCTGCACGTCGCTTCGCCGCAGTCGGTGGTGCCGATGGCCGAGACGGTCTCGCTCAAGGACATCGCGCGGCAGGCGGCGATGCGCGCCGAGCGCGAGGCCATCAGCGCCATGCTGGCGCGGACCAACTGGAACAAGCGCAAGGCGGCGGGGCGGCTGCAGATCAGCTACAAGGCGCTCCTCTACAAGATCAAGGACTGCGGCCTGACCGACCCGCGCATCACGGTCAGCATGCCGGAGAATCTCCCTGGGCCACTGGCAATCGTCGCGGACGGCTCCGGAACCGGCTAGCCTTGCGCTGGGCCTCGGAACTCAGACCCCAGGCCTCGGGAAAAACGACTTTCCTCAGGCCTCTCGTTGGACCATCTGCGGGGCCGGTGTCGGCTTGCGGGCCGGGCCCTTGAACAGCTTGCCCACCACCAGGAACAGCGTCCCCATCAAGAGCAGCAGGAGCGGTTCCTCCAGCGCTCCCCCCACGGTCGTGTGCCGCAGCGCGAACGCCGCGAAAGCGAAGACGATGGCTGCCGCTGCAATGGTCCGGTACATCTCCGCCTCCCAACCCCTCGCGCCCCTTGCGCGCGCGAATCTCTTCATAGCGAGAAGCGAGCCAACGCCGCCGCAGAGACGTCCGGCGGACGACATGGGAACGCGCGTTCCTCCGCGTGGAACCCGCGTCACCCGGAAGAGGGCCTCCAGCGCAAGAGCGCCCGTCCGTCGGCTTGGCTCACCGGCTGCAATCGGAGTCCAGGGGGCCGGGCGGCGGCTGGCACGGAGCGTGCTCCGGGAGCGATGCGGGTGTGGGTCCGCTTTGTGCGGAGGGGGAGGAAGCAATGTCGAGGGTTGCGGGCGTAACGGTGGGGGTTCTGCTGGCGGCGGGCTGCGCGCACCACGGTCAAGTGCAGGACGATCCAGTCCAGCAGATGACGGATTTCCGCCTCAGCCGCGAGGACGTGGTCGAGGTCTCGGTATGGAAGGAGGCCGAGCTCTCACGCATCGTGCCGGTGCGGCCCGACGGCAGGATCACTTTGCCGCTGGTGGGCGAGATGCAGGCCGAGGGCCTCAAGCCCGCGGAGCTGGAGCAGAACATCCAGAAGGCGCTCGCCAGCTACGTGCGCGACCCGCACGTGACGGTCATCGTCCACGACGTCAACGGCTCGCGCGTCTACGTCACTGGCATGGTGGGCCATCCCGGCGCGTTCCCGCTGCGCAACAGCATGAACGTGCTGCAGGCGCTGGCGCTGGCGGGCGGCCTGGCGGAGTTCGCCGACCGAGGCAGCATCTCGGTGCTGCGCGCCGACGGGCGGCACGTCGAGGTCGACTACGACGACCTGGTGACCGGCCGCGCCAGGATCGCGCTGGGCGCCGGCGACACCGTGGTGGTTCCGTAGTGACGCCGATGGCCGCGCGCAAACCGCTGGCGTTGCTCGTGGCCCTGGCCGCCCTCGCGGCTGCGCCGGGGGCGAGCGCCAAGGTCTACATCGACATCCGTCCACGCTTCTCGATGATGGCCGGCCTCGACGACAACGTGCGGATGGACGGGAGCGGGACCGACAGCTTCGGGCAGGCGGTGCCGGGACTGAAGCTGGACATCTTCGGGGAGCACCATCTCCACCTGGATCTCGACTGCCAGGCGGGCATCGCGCGGCTGGTCCACCCCGATCGCTTCGGGCTCTCCAACAGCGCCTTCGCCAGCAACGAGAGCTGCGCGCTGGGCGTGCGCGGCCAGCTCTCGCCGCGCACCAATCTCCGCCTCCTCGCGCGGGCGATGTACGCGCAGGACCCGTTCGCCATCGCGGGGCTGGGGCTCTTGCTGCGGCCTGGACAGAGCCAGATCTTCATCGGGCGCTTCAATTCCGAGCTCGACCAGTCGCTCACGCGCGAGTCGCGCATCGGCCTGGCTTTCGACGCCACCGTGCTCAACTTCGGCGGGGGCGATCCGGGCAACGGCTATCTGCTGGTCCCGCAGGTCAAGTACGACCTGCGCACCTCGGCGCGCTCGACGTGGGAACTGGCGGCGCGCGAGCAGCTCTTCTTCGGCATGCAGTCTCCGCCCAGCCCGAGCTCGCACACCGGCACGCCGGGCGGCTTGCTCAGCGCGGGCCATGCGGCGTTGCTCGGTTACACGTACCGGCTGACGCCCTGGGCCAATCTGATCGTCCGCGGCGGGCCGTTGTTCCTCACCGGCGCCCAGGGCGACTGGCTGCACCCGACGGCGCGGTTCGAGATCGAAAGCGTCACGCCCAGCACCGCCATCCACCTTACCTTGGCGCACGACCTGGTCATCGGCGCGGGGCTGGCGGGCCCGCTGGTTGGCGACCTGGCCGAGCTGGGCGTCATGTACGAGATCGGCCGCTGGGAGGGCCACGCGCGAGCCGGCATGTACCGCAACGCCTGGGTGCACGACGCGTTCAGCGCCGGCTGGATGGGCTACGGAGGAGAGATCGGCGTCGACTGGCTGCTGACCAAGGAATTCAAGTTGGGCGTGGCCGCGATGCGTGACGCGCGGCTCAGCGACGCCACGGTGGGGCGGCAGGTGGACCGCGACGTGGTGCAGTTCCGGCTGACGTGGGAGAGGGCGCGGTTGCTTTTGCAGTGACTTTTCTCGCGGCCGCGGCCGCGGTGCTTTCGAGGGAGGGACGATGGAGCGGACGTACACGGTGGACGAGCTCTTCGCGGCTGTCCGGCGGCGGTGGAAGGTGGCGGCGATTGTCTCGGGCAGCGTGCTGGCGCTCGCTGCGCTGGTGATCGCGCGCATCCCCGACGAGTTCCGGGCGCGGGCGGTGGTGATGGTCGAGCCATTCACGCCGCACCCCGACCTGGTGGTGCCGATGATGGCGCCGCAGAGCCTCGAGGAGAAGGTGAAGTCGGTCCGCGCGCAGATCTACGCGCGCACCCTGATGGCAACCGCCATCGAGGAGCTCAAGCTTTACCCCAAGGAGCGCGAGAAGGGCATGGACCACGCCATCGAAGCGTTCCGGCTCGACACCGAGGTGCATGCGGAAGGCGACAATGCCTTCGCCATCATGGTGCGCGGCAAGGACACCGGGTTGGCGGCGCGCGCCGCCAACCGGCTGGCCGAGCTGTTCATCGAGGGCAACCTCCAGGTGCGCTCCGGCCAGGTGACGCGCACGCGCGAGATCATCGGGCAGAAGCTGGCCGAGATGCGCGGTGAGCTGGCCAAGGTCGAAGGAAAGGTGGCCGCCTTCCGGCAGCAGCACAGCGACACGCTGCCCGAGACGATGGAGGCGCGCATCCACGAACGCGACCAGATCGCCCGGCAGATCGAGCAGGAGGAGATGTTCGCCAAGGAGGCGCACCACCGCCTCGACCTGATCGGAACCCAGCCCTTCGGCAAGGACACCGAGGTGGGCCGGCTCGAGGAGCAGTACGACGAGAGCCGCGCCCGGCTGGGCAAGGCCATCGCCGGCCTGACGCCGGATCATCCCGACGTGCTGGTGCTGCGCCGCGAGACGGAGGCGACGTACGGCCGCGTGCTGGCCGCGCGCAGCCGCGCCGCGCAGAACGATCTCGAGGCGCGCCGCATGAACGAGGCCGTCAAGCGCAGCCGGACCCGCATCGCCGAACTGGAGCAGCGCATGGCGGGCATCGACAAGCTGGTGGCGGCGATTCCAATGACGACCTCGCAGATCGGCGAGCTGAACCGCGACGCCGAGATGCTCAAGGTCAAGGTGGGCCAGCTCATTTCCAAGAAGGCGGAGGCGGAGATCACCGCCGACCTCGAGCTCAAGTCGGGCCCGACCGAGTTCCGCGTTTTGGAGAGCGCGCAGCCGGACACGCTGGCGGCGAGCCCCAATCGCCCGCAGCTTCTCATCTTCGCGGTGCTGGCGGCGCTGGCGCTCGGCTGCGCCATCGCGCTGGGCCAGGAGCTGTCCGACCGCTCGCTGCGCAGCGACAGCGAGGCGGACACGGCCATCGCGCTACCAGTCCTGGCCTGCGTGCCGCGGCTGGCGGTGGTGGGCGTGCCACGTCAGTTGAGCATTCAATCCGAAAACGAAGCCTAGAAGAACCGGAGAGGGAGAACGTCATGTCGAGCATTCCGAAAGCAGTGGAAGCACGGGGCCGGTTCCTCGAGCGGCTCGAGGGCGGCGCCGGTGAGGCGAGCGTCGACGAGCGGCTGGTCGCGCTCACGCAGCCCCTGGGGGCCGCGGCGGAGCAGTACCGCATCCTGCTGCACCGGCTGCGGCACCTGCGGCAGCTGCGCGGCGACGCCATCCAGGGCGGGGCGGTCATCGCCGTGACCAGCTCGGTGCGCGGCGAGGGCGTGTCGATCACGGCGGCCAACCTGGCGCTGTCGGCGGCGCGGGCGCGGGACTCGCGCGTCGCGCTCATCGACTGCGACCTGCGGCGCGGCGGGCTGGCGACGCTCTTCGGCATGGGCTCGCGAGCGGGCCTGGCCGACGTGCTCACCGGCAAGATCGACGTGAGCGACGCGCTGGGCCGCTACCACGAGGGTCACCTGGCGGTGATCCTCGCTGGGCGCGCTCCTGGCGCGGAGTCGGCCTCGCTCCTGGCGGGGCCGCGCTTCGCGCAGACGCTCTCGCTCTTGCGCACGCTCTTCGACGAGGTGTTCCTCGACGTGCCGCCCGCGCTGGCCACGGCCGACGCGCAGGTGGTGGCGCGCAAGTGCGACGGCGTGGTGATGGTGGCGCGCGCCGGCGTGACGCCACGCGAGCAGGTGGCGAGCGCGGTCCGCTCGCTGGCCGGGGTGCCGGTATGGGGGCTGGTCCTGAACGGCGTGGATCCGTCGCGGGTGCCCGCGCCGCTGCCCGTCGTCAAGGGACTGCTCGGAAGCGGCAAGTGAGTCGCCGCTGACATCCGTCAGCGGGCCGTCAACGGGGGTCACGGCAACATGCCGCAGTTCGCGGGTCACTGGTACAGCGGAAGGGCGGCCCGCCTCGTCTTCGTCGAGGCGGCGCTGGTCGGCGTCGCGCTGTGGGTCAGCGGCCATCAGGCGCACGGCCGGGAGCTGGCGGCGCTGGTGGCGGCCGCGGCCTGCATTCCGGCGGCGCTGTACCTGGCCGACCTCTACGACCCGCAGATGATGCGCAACGACCGCAGCTACTGGAGCGGCACGCTCAAGGCGCTGGGATTCGCCGCGCTGGCGGCGGCCATCTTCGGGCTGATGGCGCGCGGCGGCCTGCCGCGCGGCGCGCTCATCGAAACCATCGGCGTGGCCAGCATCGGTGTGCTGCTGGCGCGGGCGGTGCTGGTGGCGCGCCTCGACGAGCGCGGTCACAACCGCGTCCTCATCGTCGGCGCGGGCCAGCGCGCAACCGAGATCGAGCGCATCATCCGCACCGAGGCGTTCGGCGAGTTCGAGGTGTCGGGGACGCTGGATCCGTTCATCGATCTCTCGCTCCCCGGCGCCGAGCCGCAGAAGGTTGCGGCGGCCGGCGGCGGGTCGGAATCCGTCATCGCCGCTCCGACGCTGGTGGCGATGGAGGGAGGGCCCGACGCCGCGGAGGTGGCGATGGCGCCCGCGCCGTCGGTGGTCCTGTCCTCGCAGCTCATCGTCGGGCCCTCGGGCGCGCCGGCGCAGATCTCGGGGCCGGTGGCGGAGGCCAACGTCGCGGCGGGGGTGGTCGCCATCGACGAGACCCCGGGCGCCAACGTGGTATCGCTTCCCACGGCGCCGCACGCCATGGTGGTCACCGCGCGCTCGCTCGCCGACGCGGTGCGCGAGATGCGCGTCGACACGGTGGTCATCGCTTCCGACGAGCGCCGCGCGCGCCTGCCCGTCGAAGAGCTGATCCGGCTGCGGCATTGCGGCGTGACGGTGCTGCCCGCGCAGCGCTTCGCCGAGCGCGTGCTGCGGCGCATTCCGCTCTCGCTCTTGCGGCCCAGCGATCTGGCCATCGGCGAAGGGCTCACCTCGCCGCTGCGCGCGGCGACCAAACGCGTCTTCGACCTGGTGATGAGCAGCATCTTGCTCATCTGCGCCGCGCCGGTGCTACTGCTCCTGGCGGCGCTCATCAAGCTCGAGTCGGACGGGCCGGTCTTCTACTGGCAGGAGCGCGTCGGCCGCGGCGGCAAGACGTACCGGCTGCACAAGCTGCGCACCATGCGGCAGGACGCCGAGGAGCTGTCGGGCCCGGTCTGGGCCAAGGCGCGCGACCCGCGCGTGACGCGCATCGGCGCTCTCTTGCGCAAGACGCGCCTCGACGAGATTCCCCAGGTCTTCGCCGTCTTCCGCGGCGACATGTCGTTCGTGGGGCCGCGGCCGGAACGGCCGTTCTTCGTCCAGCAGCTCAAGACGCAGATCCCCTTCTTCGGGCTGCGCGAGGCGGTCAAGCCGGGCATCACCGGCTGGGCGCAGATCCGCTACGCGTACGGCGCGACCATCGAAGACGCGCGCAACAAGCTCGAGTACGACCTCTACTACGTGCAGCACCAGTCGACGTTCCTCGACCTGACCATCTGCTTCCACACCGTCAAGACGGTCCTCTTCGGCAGGGGCGCGCGGTGAGCAACGCCGCGCGGCAGCTGGAAGAGCAGGAGCTCTCCGTCGAGATCATCGAGGGCCGCGACGCGTTCTGCGGCCTCGAGCGGGAATGGAACGCGGCGCTCGCGCGCGGCCCGCGCGACGAGCCGATGCAGCGCCACGAGTGGATGCGCGCCACCATCGAGAACTTCGCGCCGGGAGCGACGCTGCGCACCTTCCTGGCCCGCGCCGGCAGGGAGATCCACGCCGCAGTGCCTCTCATCGAGCAGCGCGAGCGCGGCGCCGACACCTGCCTGGTGCCGATGGTGACCTGGGCCACGCCCTGCAACGATCACTCGCAGCGCGGCGGCGTGCTGTTCGGGCGGCGCGGGGACGAGGCGCTGCGGGCCATCTGGGACAAGCTCGTCGAGACGCCGGGATGGGATCGGCTGCGCGTGCGCGACCTGCCGCAGGGCGCCCCGGAGTGGAAGCTGCGCGAGATGGCCGAGAAAGCGGGCTACCCGTGCGGACTGTGGGCCTCGCTCCGCTCGCCCTATCTGACGCTGCCCGGCGCCCCGGCGCCGGCCGAGAAGACGAAGGGCAAGGTGGCGCCGCTTCCCAAGAGCGACGCGCGCTACGAGCAGATCGAGGCCGCGCTCGACGGCAAGTTCCGCCAGAACCTGCGCCGCCGCCGCCGCCGTCTCGCCGAGAAGGGCGAGGTGAAGTACCTGGTCGTCGGCGGCAAGGACGCGCCCGAGCTCGACGTCGCGCTGGCGGATTTCTTCGACATCGAGGCGAGCGGATGGAAGGGCCGCGGCGGCACGGCCATCGCGCTGCGCCCCGAGCTGGTGGGCTTCTACACGCAGATCGCGCGCGACGCGGCCAGGCGCGGCGCGCTGCGCATGGGCTTCCTCGAGCTGGCCGGCAAGCGCATCGCGGCGCACATGTCGATCGTCCACGCCGGCCGCCATTTCCTCCTCAAGCTCGGCTACGACGAGTCCTTCCACGAATATTCGCCCGGCCAGCAGTTGGTGAGCGACGCCATCCGCGACGCGTGCGCCACCGGCCTGCGCGAGTTCGATTTCCTCGGCCCGTGCATGGACTGGAAGCTGGACTGGGAGCCGGCCTTGAGAAGCCACGACTGGCTGACCATCTTCCGGCCGACCCGCGCGGGCACGCTGGTCCACGCGGCCCGCTTCACGGTGTGGCCGGTGCTGTGCGCGCTCATGCGCAAGAGGAGTTGACCGGATGGCGACCAGCGCGCAGCGCTTGAAGGTGGCGGAGGGCAGGGGCGAGCGAGCTCCCATCCCGAGCCGCACCGTCTCGGTGAACCCGACGGCCTGGCCGCACATGCTCTTTCCGCGTCCGGCGGCGGCGGCGCCGCTCGTCTTTCCCTTCGACCAGCCGGGGTTGCGCTATCGCTACTTCGCGCGCAACGCCGTGTGGGACGCGGTGCAGATGCTCGGTCTCGCCGGCAAGCAGGTGCTCCTGCCCGCGTATCACCATGGCGTCGAGCTCGAGACGCTCCTCGCCGCGGGAGTGAAGCCGGTGTTCTTCCGCGTCGACGCGCAGATGCGCTGCGACTTCGAGGACGCGCGCGCCCGCGCCAAAGACATCTCCGCGCTCTACGTGATCCACTACGCCGGGTTTCCGCAGGACATGGCGGCGGCGCGCGCGCTGGCCAACGAGCTGGGCGTGCCGCTCCTCGAAGACTGCGCGCTCTCGCTACTCTCGTGCGACGGGGAGAAGCCTCTGGGGTCGTTCGGCGACATCTCCGTCTTCTGCCTCTACAAGACCATCCCGGTGCCCAACGGCGGCGCGCTTCTGGCGCGCGGCGCGTACACGCGCGGGCTCGGCTCGCTCTCGCCGGTGACGAAGCCGCCTTGGACCTCGACCACCTCGTACCTGGTCGGCGGTCTGCTCTCGAACCTCGAGCTGCGCAGCGGCGAGACGGGCCGTAAAGTAAGGCAGCTGCTGCGCGAGACGAGCCGCGCGGCCTTCCGGCGCGCCGGCGTGCAGCGCGTCTCGACGGGCACGCAGCACTTCGACATCGACGCGGTCCACCTGGGCATGAGCGCCTCGAGCCATCTCATCCTGCGCAACCAGGACTATGCGGGCATCGTCGAGCGCCGCCGCCGCAACTATTTCCTCCTCTACGCGATGCTGCGCGACGTCGCCCCGCCGGTGACGGGCGAGCTGAAGTCGGGCGTGAGCCCGCTCTTCTACCCGGTGGCGCTGGCCGACAAGGCGGGCGCCATGGCGCGGCTCCTCGCGCGCGGCGTGGAGACGGTGGACTTCTGGCGCATTCGCCATCCCAGCCTGCCGGCCGGCCTCTTCCCCGAGGTGGACAAGCTGCGCCAGACGGTGCTCGAGCTGCCCGTGCACCAGGACCTCTCTCCCGCCGACGCAGAGCACGTGGCCTTTTGCGTGCGGGAACTGCTCACGTGAGCGAGGCCGTCGCCATCGCGCCCGCGCCGCCGCTCACCACCGCGGTCATCCGCTCGCCGGCGGAGCTGGCGCAGTTGCGGGCGCAATGGCACGAGCTGAACGAGCGGGCGCGCGCCGGCTGCCTCTTCCTCTCCTACGAATGGCTCGAGCCGTGGTGGCGGCATTTCGGCGAGGGCCGGGAGCTGCGGATCATCTGCGTCCGCGAGGGCGAGCGGTTGATCGGCTTGATGCCGCTCTACGCAGAGCGCGTGCGCGTGGGCGGCGTGCCGGCGCGGCGCGTGGCTTTCCTCGGCGACGACGCCACGGGCTGCGATTACCTCGACCTCCTCGCCGAGCCGGGGCGCGAGCGCGAGGTGCTGGAAGCGGCGCTGCGCGCGCTGGGCGAGCTGGAGTGGGATCTGTGCGATCTCGACGGCATGTGGCGCGAGAGCCCCACCGCCCTGCAGCTCGCGCAGCGATTTCCCTCGGCGCGGGCGGTCATCTCGGGACATGCGGGCCTGGGCGGGCCGGTGCGGCGCGTGGTGCGAGACGGGCGACTGCGGTACGTCTGTCCGCACATTCCGCTGGGCGGCAACTACGAGCAATACCTGGAAACCCTGGGCCGGCGCGAAAACCTGCGCCGCCGCGAGAAGTGGCTCTTCCGCCAGCCCGGCGTTTCGATCTCCTGCGCGCGCGCCGTCGAAGAAGCGCCGCTCGCGACGGAAAACTTCCTCGAGCTGCACCGCCAGCGCTGGGCGATCGAAGGCGGCTCGGGCGGCCTGTGCGACGCGCGCCACGAGGCGTTTCACCGCGACGCGACCACGTTCCTGGCGGAGCGCGGCTGGCTGCGCATGTACACGCTCTTCGCCGCGCGGCGGCCGGTGGCGTCGGTCTATGGCGTCGTCCACCGGGAAAAGTTTCTTTACTATCAATCCGGGTACGACCCCAATTGGGCCTCCAAATCGGTCGGCCTGGTGCTGCTCGCCCGCACCGTCGCCGATGCGTTCGCTGAAGAACTATCGGAATTCGATTTCCTCCGCGGCAACGAGGGCTACAAGGGCGAGTGGGCGCGCGGCGAGCGCTGGACCATCCAGCTCCGTCTCTGGCGCGGCGCGCGCGGCAGGGCGGCCAGGGCGGCGCTGGGAGCGTCGGTCTTCGCCCGCGAGGTCTTCAAGGC